>ERZ724508.28-NODE-28-length-96379-cov-6.166438_pt1 | contig 96379 bp, 138 predicted proteins | sample MGYA00376041_ERZ724508 | MGnify/ENA primary metagenome ERZ724508 (study PRJEB28724, sample SAMN07190887) | wastewater metagenome | isolation source: effluent of sewage treatment plant in Hong Hong | place: USA: Christiansburg, Virginia | collected 2016-03-01 ...
CACTTCTTATTTTTTCAATGGAATTATAGAAGTTCACAACTTCGACTACATTTTCTTCAGTTAGAACGTGCTTGCCAAGTTTCACTTTGCCGAAGGTACCTTGGCCGATGGTGTTTCCTCTGCTGAAAACAAAGAGTACCTATCTCGAATGACCCGACAATCTGCTTGGACTTCATTAATATAATGTGCAGCTATTGGTTGGGGAACGGCGGCTTCAAACGCCTTTTTTATGGTAATAGTAGACAACGTCGAGCAGCAAAGCTCTGAAGGGTATCGACTATTCTATCGGTTGTGTATATTATCCATGTTGAGGACCTTCGTGAGCAAGTATCGGTTCTGGCCGCGCAAGGAACACCGCTACTTCTCTCTCAAATACACACTTAAGGGGCAGCTTCCGACGACAGTTGAGAGTACTGCATGCCTTGATACAGAACCAGAGAGCACCAACACTAACTCGAATACTCTACCCTCAGAAGAACTGAGAGAGCTCCAACACCACGCGTTGCTATTTTCTGGCTCCAACAACAACATTAAGTTCGCCCTGTTCGCCTGCGACAATGAGAGTTACCCTCATACCCACCTACTTGACGTACATGCCAGATAACTGAGACTGAAGAATACAAGGCTGGATTGGTGCTGAATTACTCCATCGAGGAGCTCGAGATACAGCTGAAGACCGCTGAGAAGGAACTGGCTCCCAAATACTTGCGATCTTGATTAAATAATCAACTCCTGAATTTAAACGAATAGCTCATACTGAACACTATTGTAGCCGATCTTTAGTGAGCGAAGTTCGCAGTCCTCCGGAAGAGGGTTGCTTTTGGCACAGGAATACATCATCTACGAGTCTGCAGATAATTCCCAGCAGAAATTTCTCGACCATTCGTCAGCCCGTGGATGCACTTTTGCTGTTCCGGCACCTCAGACTTTGGTTATCCCTTGAAGACCGTTGGGCTTTACTAATATCTTATATTATCATCAGTGGAATGAACAGCAGCAAGGACCGCTCAGCGTATCACAAGATCAACAACCTGACGAAACTCGACTTCATTTACAAGGTCATGGTGCTACGACGAACCATTAAGGAGGTAAGCATTCCTGAAGCATTTTACTTGAACCCCATGTTGATTGATTTTAGACTGCTGAAGAGATGGCGATCAATTATTCTACAGCCAAGTCCATCATCAGGCTCTACAAAACTGAGCATCTGAGGGTTCGAGGATCGCTCCATTCAGTGAAGGGCGATCTTATGGAAGAGCAATCAACCTCGTCAACACGGCAATTGCAGACCAGCTCATATCGGGCCCTGTCACGCAGTGGTCCTGTGAAGATAGAGGTCTCGAACAACACTTCTGAAACCTAATCGCGCTTCAGTCCCGAATGTGACTACCGAGTCATGCTTCTCAGCTTCTCTGAAAAATCGAGACACTCCAATCTTGAAGTGATGGCAGGCTCGACTGACTTATTTTACTGATAGCGATGATGGCGCACTAATTCTCAATGGTTTATCACCTCATCTACCTCTTCCCCTGGACAGTTCTCTCAGAATTCAAATTTACATTATGTGAACACACCGCTTACCCTTGTCTGCCTTCTCTGCGTTGAGTTTGAGCAACAGAAAGCATTCCCAGTGACTGCCCCTTCTGGGAATACTTGAACATAAGATCGATATATAATGGCTGTATAGCCTCTTAGTGAAATAAGTATGTATGCAAGCAGTCAGTAGTGGGAACTAGGCAAAGTGCTGCCTGGATTCATCGAATCACATCGTATGGGTCGAGGGTGACTTCAACTACTTGCATGAAGCATCGTCCCCAGATGTTTTGGTTTGCCATGAATTTAGCACTATGCGTAATGACAAAAAGCGGCAGCACCAGTCCCGTGAAACTCTCCTCGAGGTTGAACATGTAGAGGAACAGTGTGAGGTGTATTGCTGCCATGAGAATGGCGAATACCGAGAACATAATCTGCGCCAAAAGAACTTTCTTGTCCTTGGTAACAACCAGGAATCTTGAAATACTGAACTAGGGCTTGCCAACGGTAATGTTAGCAGAGATGTTTGCCTTGCAGATTTCACAACGCGGTGTAACTGTGTAGCCGCTTTTCTCAATACAATGAGCCATCCATTCCAACAGGCAGTTCTCATGCACATGCCCGATCGACCCGGAGCACTGACAACAGCTAACCAATGGTCTTGAAGTCTCAAAGCAGATCTTGCATCTCAACTCTTCTCCAATTGGCGGGTGAACCATCTCCTGTGGAATTATGTTTTTATGAGAACCAGCTTCCTCGGGGTTTAGCAACGTGTCATCGACGGGGATCTCCCTAAGTGACATCTTGCCGAGGAAAGAGGTTAATTTTATTAAATTAGGCGCTGCGGCGATATAACAGCCGGTTTGATTCGATGTCAGATAACGCCTGAGCAGCCGATATTGAATGGCCACTCCACCTTGTCGTAACGGATGTTCACTGATGCACTTGGGTTTTGGAAGTACTCCTCCAAGGAACGTGCAACATTGTTGCGGGTTTGAGTAGGAATTGCGTAGTAGGGCTGGTAGAATGAGTCGTCCAAGGAGAATATGTGTTGAACGCAGCTGATAGCGAATATTCCTGCGTTAGGCCTCGAAGTGAAGTTTTGGAATGCCTTTAGAGAGGCATTTCTGTACTCCCGAATATACCTCTCCTCGTCGATATCGCAGTCCAGCAGCGAAACTGCCTCTCCGTTGGGAACACAATCGAGTTCCAGCACATTATGAATTGCCCAGTTGTCGTATTGGGACTCGATAAGATAAACTGGAGTTTGGATGTAGTTTGCGAGGACTCCAGCAAGCAAGCACTCTCTTTGATTTGGGTAGTCCTTGACGCATTCCGCAGAAGGAATTTTTGTTTCGGTGTTGACTATTTTGAAGAGGTTTGCAGCTTTTTCAAGCACGGGTGTATGGTTTGTCAGTGGACTGCGGAAGTCAGCGACGATAACTGCACTATCGGCCACTACATATACCCTCGATTTAATTGCATTCTCTTGAACAAAGTTTGCCCAGAGCATCGCAGCTAGTCCACCAGTCGAGGTGCCAGCTAAGACAATAGTTGGCCGCAGATACAACTGGTAGGTATCGTTGAGGTGCTGTAAGCTTGCGAGGGTGTTGTTGGCTCCCCTGAAGTAGAGATCTTCACCTTTATACTGCACGGCGGCAAGTTTTGATCCCTGATGGCCACTGCCGTCGCACGCGATTAAGTAAGCCTTTGTCCAGTTGTAGAAGACTGGGTTGATGGTTTTGTTCGCTGACAGTATGCTCACATTGACCAGGTCCATGGTCTTGGGATATCTCTTCGAACTTCCGTGTTCTGTCTTGGATTTCAAATAGCAGTTCTCGAGTGTACCTGCCAGATCGTCGCCCTCGCAGTTGTTCCCACCCTCGAAAAAGATGAGCATTTTCTGGGCATCTGCCCCAGCACCCACATCAACGTAGAGGATGGACTCGCTGCCATCGAGGCACCTGGCGCCGGTATCAAGGCTGTGCATGTACTGATGGAAGGTGGAATTGATGCAACTTACAGGCAGCGCGATCAACAACACAACCAGTATGAGTTTGCGGATCATAAGTTGATTATTTATTTCGGCAAGATCAACGGGGGTTCTTGACTTAAAGTTGCTGGCAGCTGTTCACAATTCAACACTCTCACAGCCTTTCCGGTTATATTCAAATTCAAATGTTCAAACCACACGAAAAACTCGTTTGTTTCCGCTGTGGCCGCCTTCCCCAGCAATTTGCTGTGCTTGGTTGCAGCCATCCGATCTGCATGGACTGCTACGGCCAAATTGACAAGTCACAACAGTTCAAGACCGGAATGGGCTGTGATTGCGACAAATACAGTAGTATGAGATCGTCAGCACAAGTAGTCGGTTCTTCTTTGACTCTGAAAGAGTACATGCCAACGATGCATTCCCCCGAAATCAACAATGAGGAAGACTACATTGTGGGTGGAAGCACGACTCTCGCGAGTGGAGGGAGCAGCATCAGAAAGGATAGCAAAGATTCCCCAGTAATGAGGCGTAAAAATGCCCCAAAGAGAGAGAAGCCGGTGAGCAACTTCGAGTTGCACGAAGCAAAAAGAAGGTTAAAAACAGAACAGCGATAGGAAGATGATGAAGGGAATGCTGGTTGGATCCACCAGAGAAATGCGACGATTCAGATCGCTACTGCTGAAAAAGGAGAGCAAACCATGAACAGTTACGAAGAGAAAGACGACCAGTTCAGCCGTCAATTGGAGTTTGTGGAGATCCAGTACAACAAGACAATCGATGAAATCAAGCAAGCTGTCGACGCGAAGATCAAATTCTTTCGCGCAAGTTTCGACTCCTTCAGAGAAAACTTGGTACAGTGGTACATTAAATTTGGTGGCTTCAACGATCGAACAAACAACATTAATCTCGCGAGGTTGGTGCGTGATCGCTATAGCACCATCGATGGTCAGCTCCAGTCTTTCCGTAACGACATCTTCGAGTTCGAGCTCAAAGTCGACAAATTTTTTTCATAAACCTCATACAAACCAAAGGTGAGGCAGGAGAAGGATGATGATGATTAACACACTCCGGACACAACCAACAACATCTACGTCATCAATCGGCCGTGGATGGTGGATGTCTGCAGCCGCCCACGCTGCCTGAGCCCTCAATTTAACCATGCTGGCAGCCAGTACAAGTCAGCAGCATGCAAACTGCGGAAACAGACTCTCAAGAACATGGATTTTATAGATGGCCTTCTCAGTAGAAATCGACTGAAGCGCTGGTGCTCAGGTTCCAAGATAATACTTTGAGTGTTGTGCAGGAGTACGTCAGCAATTCAGTGCGATGTGTTGATTACAACTGATTGTGAGTGACCAAACATCAGCGTTGTCGAGTTAGTTTTGAGCATGAGGCATCGGGTTCATTTTGAGTCCAAAAGTGTGGCAGAGATCAACACAGAAAATTGTGTATTCTGAAATGACGTCCAAATATGGGCAGTTTGAGCAAGTTGTTTAATACGATAAATTGGTTAATTTATCCAAACACATATTGTTGTCAGCCCCTGAGGGACTTTCATCAGCGTTTTGGGTTGTGAAGATCGTCTGCCCGCCAAAACAATAGCCCCAAGCAGTTTGGATAGGGAAGGAGACGGGTATCCGAGGCTTGGAGATATTGTAAAGTGCATAAGATATCATGCATCAAGGCTTTCGATGCTGAGGATCTTCAGCAGCTTGAGTTCCTGGCGGTTGTACTCCCGGACGTCTTTGGCTTAGCTGAGCAACTACAAGTACGGTTCGATGTGCATGAGCTCCAGGTCTCTTTGGTCGCTGATGAAGCTTTTGATTGGAACACCGTTATTCATGAGTCCTCCGAAACTATGAGCAGAGTTGTCCAGCAGCACCATATTCTTCAGCTGTCGGTTTGAGACCACTCTCAGGTCCTTAACGAACACCTTCTTGTAGAGGTGAATGCAGTGATCGCGACACAGAAATTGGCTGATGGCACCGTTGCTCTGCAAATTTAGGAACTCAAAGAAGGCTTCGGCGTAGTACTTGTCGGCTGCTGTAAAGAGAACGAGCTCGTAGAGTTGGCTCATATTTATCAGGAAGTCGATAGCATAGGGCCTGAGGTTAAAGAACACCTGCATAATGAAATGGGTTACATCGTATTCCTGGACTCTGACTTGATGACTAAACCCATCTGATTGCGATATGACGCAGTGAATCAGCGTTTCGTCAAGGTCTAAGAATAGAGTCTTGTTAGTTGAAGCTGCGCTTGGGCGTGGCTTGAGCATCACTGCTTTCTGTTGCGCTTTTTCCGCAATTTTTTCCTTTAACTCACTGCTCAACCCATTGAGAAAAAAGACGGATTCGTAGACGGAGTGGCAGTGCTACAGCACCTGTTTAAACTCTTTATCGGGGTTGAAGATAAGATGGTCGAAGGGTATCGATTTGGCGGGGGTTTTGGATGGATCGGTATTGGGCTCGTCGGGGGAGAGCAGTGGAAGTTGCTGACAGTCCGAGACAAGTTGGATGTTCATTCCTTCTTATAAATTTCTGATATCAATTATAACATTGGGTCAGTTCTAAGTGAGTTTTATAATTTAAGTTATGATATTATGTCCGTTGCATCCCGAGTGAAGTCCAATCAGACCCTTGGGTTCTAGCTGAACAATCAGCACTCAAATTTCAAGATATTATCAACTTTAGTTTTTTGCGAAGTCAATGACTTTCGGGGTTCCCTTCACATCTAGAACTGACGGCCAAGCTGTCTTTCATCATTCAAAGGGGCTGTGGAGACAACCTCTCTGCTGAATGCCAAGACTGAGTCAACGCTAATGCACCAGCGAACAACTAACTGTTGATAATTTTGTAACTGTAAATAAATTGAGGGCTTTCCTCTCGATAATTATCCCTCTTACGTACCTTCCCGCTCCTAACGGCTCACGTTAGGGGAGAACTGGAGAAATTCATAAGGGAAACTGAATGAAGGTTCAACAATAAAGTCTTATCGAACATCATCCGTAAGGTTTGTAGGTCTTGATCTCGTTGAGAAACCCTTTGTACTTGCTCAACTTATCATCGCCTCCCCGACCGTAGTCTAAAACGGTGGCCATTTCGTTGTATATTGCGCCACCTGATGGATGATACTCGACGCTAACAGTCTAAAATTAATTCATTTTTACCTCGTAGCCCGGTGCTGCATACTGAGTGCGTCCCCTGGCTTTCAGTTCCTAATTCTATGCCTCAAGCGCAGCGAATTTTCTCTTGTATTCATCCATTTCCTCAATAAACTTAAGCTTGGCATCGTTTTCTCTCTCAATTGAATCGTGGAGGTTCATTATCTCGTTCTGCAGGTCGCTCACCTCCTGGTTGACTCCACCCGAAGATTTGAGCTTCAGCAGTCGAATCGTCTCCACACGTAAGTCTTAGTTTTGTTGCTTCAACTAGGCCAACTGGCGAGAGAGATCACCACCTTTCGGTTGCGAGCGGGCCTTATGTAGCTCTGCACTGAGTCTGTCTATCTCATCTTGCAATTGCTGCACTCGTTCAGGACTCTTTCTTGAGCCAACATAATTATTTCTCTCGAGTTCGTCTTCAGCTCTATTTAGCTTCCTCTCTAAATCCTTAACAGTCGCCTTGAGGCTGTCGATGGTATTGTAGGCGTCATTGAGTTATTGCTTCAAACGTTGATTTTCGTCGTAAACATCTTCTTCTTGCGACCTTCTTGCTTGGTTGTTGACCTGCCTGCCAGTGTAATCATCTACTTGCTTAGAGCGGCTCCTCACCCTTGGGACGTCCTCGAACGGCCGAGTTCGACCTAAGTCCTCTCGGTACTGTTTTCTCTCAGGAGCAGGCTCTGCGTCGAATCTGTTTTTCCTTTTTAAGCGCTCAACATCTTCTCTCAGCCTATTGTAGTCATACTCCAGCAGCTGATAATCCTCTGCTAATCGAGTTGATACGCGAACTTCGCCCTACAATTGATTTCTCAGATGCTCTTTTTGATCCCTTAAGCCGTATAAGTCGTCGCTCGGTCCATTGTAACCCTCAGCTGAGGACTATCGTACTTCATAGTAAGAGGCCTTATCATCTTCTTCCTCAACGATGTCCCTGAGTTCATCAAGCACGCCGGTTTGGTAGTCCTTAATCTGCTGAAGTCCTGACTTAACCTCCTTGCTTTCGATGGTGCACTAGTTGATAATGCGATCCACAAGCGGCCTTAATTCACGCAGACGATTCAAAGCCTTCTTTTTGTCGGTTGGGTTTCGTCGATGACGTTCCCCTTCGCCGTCAGCATCGTAACTGTAGGTCTGGTGGGCTGCAGAATAGTAATTCCTAGGCCTAGCTGCTGCAGACTCTCTTTCCTAATAGGGGGTTGACATCGCGGTTTTCAACGGCGAATTTAATATTAATATTAATTGTTAACTATGATGTCTGTCAGTAAAATTGATAGGGAGACATCACTTCCTGTTTTGAACCCTTCCGGATTGTTGAATTGTGAAGCAACCGTAAGATTCTCCACTTATAAGCTCGATATCGCCGAGCATATTTATAATTAATGGCCTTTTTAGTTCCACTTGCTCCTTACCTTGTTGGAACGACAGTTGTCGGAGGGATCATCGGAAGTTTGATAGTTAAACGCAATCCCACACAAACTGACGAAACACAATAGGTATACTCAACTACTTAGATATAGGCTGTCCAGGAAGCACTCAGAAATGCCAACCTCGAAGATATGGTCGATATTGATTACGAGCTGGTGTTCGAAGATCCAAAGACTGGAAAGAAGCTGATAGCGAAACATAAATTCAAAGGAACCTATAAGTCTTTTATCAAGGTCTACGAAGCTCAAGTTAAGTGTCTCACTTCCCAAGGAGACTGACATGCGTATGCAAATGGCATATTTGGCTTCCTTAAGCATTGAGGTTTTGTAAGTTATTGGATAATACTAATAATGAAAGTCAAAGGCATCATCAATAGCAATAGAGAGCACCTCAGTCATTCCAAGTATGCGAATACGCAGTGGGTAATGTAGTGAGTGGTCTCTCGAACACCATAACAACTACCACCTTATCGTTGGTCTTACAATACTTCGATAGATGGGAGCAGTCGTTATTCTCACTATATGTTAGTTGCGGTGTTTGACGACCATCAACTAAAGATATTGAACTCCTCCGAAATTGACTTGAAATGCCTTGATTAATAGTGGTCTGGCCATTAGTAACATGATCGATTATCTTGATTAGTTCGGACGGTGTGCGAAGCAAAAGCTTTTCTCCAGCTGGTTCTGGTCCTCATTTGCTTAAAACAATGCTGCTCCCATCAACCACGCAGTCCTCCCAGAACAACCCCACGCAATTGCAATCCAGGCAGACATCCCAGCAGCATCTCATTAGGCACCTCAACAACATTCTCTCCCGTTCGTCACTTCTGAGTATATTGAAGAGAACACTTACGAGAAGTACGATGCTAATGGCCAAGTAATCGCAAAAGTGAGCTAACGATTCAAGATTAAAGGATCTGAGAAGGCTATCAACGAGATTATGGCAGCCATGCAGTGAGCAGTGATTATTTGATGGCTAAAGACTTGGAATCGCGAACATGTGGATACCATTGTTGATAAAATATTCTGAGCTGTCTTGATTGTTCGAGCTCAAGTTCCTCTTGGTAGGTTTCCTTATAACTTCTCGACTTTGATGCAATTTATTCTGTCGAGTTATTCATAATACTAAGAAGGTTATCTGTTATCACACAGAAAACTATAACTGTATGAGAGATGCAAAGAACCACAGAGCCGGGCGGGATCATCGCCTCCAGATCCACGCTCTTTCCTTAATGGGGTTCTCGAGTTTTAACACGTTAGTAAGAACCTTGACATACTCTTCTGTCTCCTTTCTCCTTTCGTCCTTTCGCCTACATTAAATCAGGTCTACTCTTCACTGAAAAGGATTGAGAAAATCTTCACGATCAGTTGCCTCACTGTCTCCATGTTGTGCGTTCCCTCGCTCTCCTCAATTCTCTTCTGAAGTCTGAGAATCTATTTATTGTAGTTAACATCCTTCTCCTATAAGGCTTTTCTAAGCTTGCTGATTTCCTCTTTGTAGATTTCCTTCATTCTTATAAGCCCATTTTCCTGCTCTTCAGCGTGTTCCAGTTCCTCTTGAAGGCTTTCAACCTTTTGCAGCAGCAGGTTATTCTCCTCCATCACAAGGTGAGTTTAGTTCTCAAGCTGCCTCAATTTGCGTCTGTTGTCCCCTCGTCTGTTTTAGAACTAAGTTTAACATGAGCTTTACCTTTACCGAATAATTATCGTTGAAGTCGCTGAAGTTGTCGTTCATATCATCTGCGTCTCCGTCTTCAAAGGATCTGCTCGGGATATCGTTATTTCTGTTCCCCGAAGATAACCGCTTTTCAAGTCCCTTGATCTTTCTGTTCTTTTCATTGATGGTCTTTTTCAGATTATTGATGTACTGCGCCGTCTTCTCGAGTAATTGAACTTGGTCCTTCTTACGCCTCAACCGCAGTCGCTCGTAGGGATAGTCCGCCTTCTCGAATATAGTCTCAACGTTTGGCTAAAAGTACTCCGATACCTCCGAAAGATTGAAGTCAATCTCTTTGTCCTTGTCCCCAAAGCCTCCTTGGCTCGCCATCGAAAACATAAGACTGGACTGACTCTTGAGTTCACTCTTCTTAGTTTGGTCGACCCGTGGCTTTTCGTGTTCCTCCTTAACTCTTTCGAGTTCTCTTATCATCATCTCCTGCTCCTGGATCTTTTCATCGTATCCAAGACTGATTTTGTAAAATTGCGTTTTATTTCTATCAAGCTCTTCTGTTTGCTCTCGATTTAGTTTTTCCAGGCGTTGACAGTTTTCCTCGGACTGCCGCAAGTGCCTCTCTAAGTTGGCTCGAACTATTTCCTGTTCAACTGAAGCTTTTTCTAACGCCTTCACCTTGTTGATAAGGCTTTAAGTTTTAATCTCAGACTGGCTGAGGGTATCTCCTTAGATCACGCTCTGACTCTCAACGAACAGCTACACCTCCAGTTCCTGAATCTTGTTCTTGAGGAATTTGTTCTACTCCTCAAAGTTGACCTTTTCTATCGTTAATTTTTCAATCGATTGTCTTAAGCTGCTGAGGCTAACCTTATATTCTTCACTGATGCGTTCCTTGCTGATGGAGTAGTGTCTAAGCTCTTCGTCCATATCACTGAGCTTTAGCACAGCTTTCTCGTTCTCTGCCTTGAGCCTCTCGTTATCAGCACGGACCAGTTCGGCCTCCGCCCATGCCTTCCTTGCTGACAGTAGCTCGTCCTGAACTCGCTTAAGTTCTGCTGTCTTGTTGGCTACCTTTTCGGTTTCCAGTTCCAGCAGCCGATAGGTGTTGTTAAACTCGTCCTCGACTATTTTGAGCTCGTGGTCAAGGTTCAGCAACTCTTCGTTGTGTTTGGCTTTTCCGATTTCATTTTCCTTTTGTAACCGTGAAGTTTATTTCTCCAGGTTTGCCTTTGCTTGATCCAGTGCTTCGTTACGGCTTCTGAGTTCTTTGATTTTAATGCCGTTCTGCTCCTTAATCTCCTCCGCAAACTTCAACTCGTTCTCGAGCGATATGACCCGCGAGTGCACCTTGATGTTCTCTTGCCTCAACTGCTCATTATGGTTTTCGAGGATCTCCAGTTGCTTGTTCTTTTCGTGAATCAGAGTCTCGAACTCCAATTATCTCTATTCCTTCTCCGAGGTTTGCATCAGGTTCACTTCCTCCTCTCCTTCAGCGCGACAGCGACGAATCGAGGACATCTGTTGCTTCATTTCTGCGGTGAGACTACTCACTTTGGCACGCAATTCTTTCACTTCCGCCTAGTATTGCTTATTGGACTGCTCAAGCTGCCTCATTGATTGTCCCTCCGACTTTTTTGCCGATATGAGCTTATCATTTTCTATCTTCGATTGTCTGAGCTCAAGCTGCAAAGATTTGAGATCCCTACTCGCTTGAGAGGTCTGAGACTGGCTGGCTGTCAAGTCGTTGGAACTATGTGCCATTGATTTTTCTTCATACTGTTTCAAGAGCTAGTTGTACTGGCTCTCCCGAATTTTCTCCATATTCTACTTAAGGTCGAGCCGTTGCTGAAGACCTGCTATTTCTATACGCATCTCAGTCTCCTTTTGTTGCTGAATCTTCTGTCGATTTTCCAGCTCGCTTAGAGCCTCATCTTTCTTGGCCAATTGCAATCGCACCTCGTCATATGCTCGGGCATGCTCTTCGAGCTTTGACTTGAATCGTTGCCTGCTTTCGTCCAGATCTTTCTTGTTGTCAAGCATCAACTGTTTCCGTTTTTCCTTTCCATCGAGAATCTCCCTCTCAATGATGATCAAGGCCTTGTTCTTCTCTGCCACCGATTTTTCAGATAATCTCAGATTCGAAGTCACTTCGTCGAGTTGTTGCTTCAGACGTTCGACCTCCTCAGCTAGGTCTACGGAATTGTTCTGATGTATAAATCGCTTCGGGTGTATATCTGTGCTCGCAGCACTGCTACTCGCCTTCGCTAACTTACTGAGCTTGTCCAGTTAGAGAGTTAGCTTTCGATTCTGATCGTTGATGGCCGCAATCTTAGCATCAAGCTTGACGATCTTCTCATCAGATTCATTCTCCACCTTACGCTTGGCATCTTTGAGGCGATCCACTACCATCTTCATGTCGACCAGTTCCTTCTCTTTCATCTTCAGCTTTATCAGCACAGTCTCTGATTCTTCATTTTTTGTGCGAATCAATTGCTCATATTTTTCTACTAGGTTTTCGAGCTCGCGATAGCGACTTTTCTCCTGCAAGGGCACCCCAACATCATCCCCGTAATCAGACGAAGAGACATTATTCTTTCGAATGACTTCACTTAGCTCTGGCAGAATCTGCTGACCTTCGATCAGTTTGGACATTGCATATTTCTTGACAGTATCTTGAAGCCGATCTAGCTTCTCTTTATTGCGCCTCGATTTCTTATCGATGTCTCGAAAGCCACTCGCCACAACACTTTCCATGAACCTCTCCAGCTGATTCTGTACAATGAGCTTCAGACAATCCGAATAGTTCTTGAAGCTTGAGCGTAAACATTCTGACTTGTATTCTTCTTTCTTGAGCCGATCTTCAAGACCTTTGATTTTTTGCTCCAGCATCTCTCTCAGCTGTTTGTCAGTGTTTCCGTTGATGTCTGATGACCTCATCGGCTCTGGTTTTGGCACGTTCGGTTCATTCTTTTGTCGACTGCTGTTTCTTTAGAGCTTCTCAAAGACCTCAGAAGCCTTCTTATCGGAAACGGATATCGGTTTCGGTTCTCGATATGAATTACGTTTGAATAGGGCTGTATCGCGCTCTTCACCCATTGGTCTCATACCTTAGGATTCACAGTCCTTGTTTCTATTCTTATACGAATGACTGGAACTTGGGTGTGGCGGGTAGCCAGCTGTGCGGAATATTTGCTGGTCAGAGCTACGAAGGTACTCCATTGAGGAGTCGCTGACTTAAGCTTCCTCCTGGCTACTACGCTTGGGTCCGTTCTTATTGTGTTGTATTTTCTCAATGATCTTTTCGTTCTTATTCTCCACTTCTTTGATCTTCTTCTTCAGCTCCTCAAACTCCTGCTGGAGACTGGAAATCTTATGCGACCTTTTATAGCCCTCCCCTGTTCCACGTTGTTCGCTTACCTCCTTCGTTGACTTAACTCGCTCTTCCACCTTCTGCTGGCTGCCAGAACGTTCAATGTAGGGCTTAGTCTTAGCGAATTGGTTGCGCCGCTCCGCATCTCTTTCGTTACCACTGGGCTCATGGTCGAAAGAGTTATTCTGCAGTCTTACAGACATTGTTTAAAAGCAATAATTATTCTCGCTCTCGGTACGCACTCTCTGCAGACAGTGCTCTGGATCACACCTTCATTTCCTAACATTAATCGTTCATAGTCGATACAAAAAGATTAAGTTGGGGAAAGAATACCACTTTCGTAGTGGAATAGCGAGCTATCACAGCCTCCGTTTCTAATAGAAAATCCCTCCGACTTTCACTTTTATTTTTGGCATTCAAGTGGGCATCAACGACAGCGCGGTAAACATGAACAGTTAACAAAGTTTGCCTCAGTGCTAAAATGTGCTACTTTTGAGTCGATGAGAAGATAAAGGGTTGTCAGCCTCCGGCAGTACATGGTGGCGAATTGGTGGAGTGGAAACACGTCAGGCTTATGCTTGGAGAGCGGGGGATCGAGACCTTCATTCGCTATGTTTTTCATCGGGATGCTGTCAGAAATGTCCAAAAGTAACACTTATTAGCACTATCAACAGCCAGCTGCTCATTTAAGGAACATCTTCGTCCTGAACTTGGTGCCTTGCATTATGCGCTTGAGACTCTAATCGTTGATTATCATCTTTTCGGAGGAATGTTCGGGTGCATTGTTGAATATGTGTGTTCTCGTATCCCGCATCCACTCCGTTCTGCTCTTTACGTAATCGTGTTCGTCCCGAAGCTTGAAGTTGCTCAGCTCCGGCATCTTCTCCCTCTTCACCTCTTCCAAATCCTGCAGCTCATACTGGAGACTCGCCTGCCGGTCCTTCTTGGAATGGTTACGCTTCTTTTTCCTCCGAAACACTTTCTCGTTAATCTTCTCGAGGGAGTTGGTTTCAGTTAGGTATTCCTTATCGCCCAGGTCTTTGAGGTTCTTCAGCTAGCTTGTTATCATGCTAAAGGTTCTATTCATGCCCGATGGGGTGTTCTGCAGTGTCTTTCTGTATGGCAAATGCTTGTACATCTCAGTGTAAGCCTCTTCAACGACTTCGGTTCGACGCAGCAAGTCTTCCAGCACCTCCGCATACTTGGGTTCCATGAACTAACTAGCTTGCCATCCGTACCTTCCTCTTTTCCAGTTTGCGCAGGTACCGACACTGGTATTCGAGCACATTCCTGAACTTCCTCTCATCGACCACCTCCTTGCGGTAGAACTTTACTATTCTTAGGGACAGAGCAGCTATAACGTTTCCCAACAGGTTGTCGTAGAGCTGCTCTTGGCTGCGGGTCGCGAAGCCGCTGTAAACAGACATTGCAGGGTTTGTATAACTATTACAGTCCGCAACTCACAAAATCAAGTAAATCAGTCGGCGAGATGAATTATCCTTCCTTTGCAGCCAATAGCTAGCCGACACTGAAGTTCAGTGCTGCGGGCCTGCTTGGTTTCGGTAATACGCCGGTTCTACCGATTGGCAAGAGGCCACATTTGAAGATAGGTCCAACAGAGCAAGCCACCAAAGGCATTGCTGATGAGCAGGCAAGGAATTGTGAAGAATCGACTCTTGGATACGCTGAGTTAAAGATATTTGTACAGTTCAGCAAGCGTGTACCAATCACTGGAGTCGATGCTGTCAGCAATACTCATCCACAGGCAGTACAACCCTAAATCAAGGAGAATAAGCGACCATATAACCAGTTTTCGCAGGGGTGCTATCGGCTCTGCTAAAACAGCTAGTCCAATGAACAGATTTCCAAGCAGGACGCAGTTGATGAGGCTGGATACCTTCAGATCGAAGACAGTCGTAGAAGCCATTATCCAGCTCATGTTTATTGATGTAGTGAGCATTCCAATGAGAGTGGCAGTTAGGACAAGCCTCCAGACAGCCCACGAAGAGTACCTTGTTTCGGGAGTGTCTTCTGAGTTGTTCCCCCCAACTGCTGTCGAATAGGCAATCAACGGCAAACTGAGAATGAGAATATTGAATAAGTCCACTGAGTACTGGTAGTGAAGGATTATGGGGTTGAAGGGTATCCCTATATAGCTGACGAATATTTGGCAGCCAACCAACAAGGAATTTCCGAAGATTAAGCAGTAGGAGAGCTGACAGTTCCTTCGATAAGCTAACCTTCCTGTGTGACACATTAACCTCCCTAAATCCATGACCGACTCCACCTCAAAATCCACGACTTTGGCCTGACGGGGGCTACTCTCAGTCACCAAGCTGACTGACACATCAGCTTGGAGCATCAGGTTGTTTTCCACGAGAAACTGACTGAGAAACACCACTCCTTCTGTGGAGTTGGTAAAGCAGTCCTGCAGCCGTTCCCTGAGAAAATTGTTGTAGTTGAAACAGACAACTGCAAGGCACTTCCGAGAAATGTGATGAAGCTACATCAAGAAAATTATACATGTTCGACTTCGGCCTTTGAGAATGCGTAGAGGCTATCGCACGAAACATACAGCACAGACTGCAGTCGTTGACTCTGATTTTTATCCAGCAGCCCATCTACATACTTGAGGTGGTCTTTAAGTTCGTTGGTGTCGAGCCTATCAATGATGAGTCTGTTCGTTGTGTAGTCCTGAACGCCAGCAGATGTCAGGATTTCATCTACACTCACAATTGGTCTTTCAGTAACTATCCACAGCTGGGTATCGTTGTTCCTCAGGAGCTCAGCGAACTGGCTGATGTCCTTGCTGATAGAGTAGCAGAACACCATCACACACACGAACTTCAGTTAGTTCTAGTAGCGGGTGATCAGTGAGTGATCGACCCCTCCCATACTCGATATGTTGACTTCAGAGGTAACTGAGTACTCCGAGACCTGTCGCGTGAGGACACCCGGTTCCAGCTCAAGTTCATAGTCTTCAAGCTACTTGGTCAGTAAGGCTAGTATGCGACTTCCTGCTCTCTTCTCATCTCGAATTCGTTCTGTGATGGGCTCCATAAGTTGTGATTCATCGCTGCTTGGGCTGTAGTAGAGATCCTTTTGGTTGACGACCTTCACTAAGAAATGCTTATTCCTCTCAACCTCCACAACTATATACAGGGCTTTGTTATCCGGGCTAAGTGTTTCTTTGCGAATAAGTAACCCTTCCTCCTTGATCTTACCCTCGATCCTATACCATTTTTCTATAGCCTCAGCTTCTTGGGCGTACATTTCATGAAACAGTGGACTCGTTAGCAGGATCGACCGCAGTGTGGAAACTGCTCTACATAGCAATATCCGTACAGCTCGGGGTTGGGTGACACTAAATTCTCTCCTTCCTTGTAGCTAAACTCTGGTATGCCAAACAGAGTGAGTTCATCGGCTATGACTGTGCGAGCCCTTCCGAACTGATCGATACTTTGGCACATGTTATTGACTACAGTTGGCTCTTTTTGCTGGTAGCTCCTGAGTTGCAGCCACCTTGCGATTTCGAGCATGAGGAACACCCAGACATGCAGCACATTTCTGAATTACAGTGAACTTACAGGTAGCAGGCAAATTCGAGTATGAGCAGGAAGAAGAAGTATCGGTTGAAAAATGAAAGTCCTTTTTGATCAGTGCCATTCAACTTTCTAAATTGAGGTTAGACTTACGTAGTGTATTGGCAAATGTAGACAATAACCCCGATAAGCACCAAGGTGGATGCCAAGATCAACATGGCCGGTATCTCCTCCTCCAGTTCTCGATGGAGCAGTGTGAGTCTAGTTGTTGCGTTTCGCCGATCGGAGAGAGATGCAAATTTCTTGCATTCGTTTCCTGTGTAGAGTACTACGCAAATCACAGGTCTGTCCTCTTTGAGCTGCGACCCCCTCAGTATTAGATGTTAGTGAGTGAGCAGTTCATAACCATTCTTTTCTTTCTCAGTTAGCTTGCCTTCAAAACTGTAGAAAGAGCTGTTCGGCCTTTCGTAGAATAGTTCCACGCCTCGTAACTTCCAGAAAAGATGAGTTTGCGAAGCCAGCTTATTGGCTATCTTGTTGCTAATCAGTCGGGTGACTGCTACCCGTTCCTTATCGAGACTCACTGTCGATATTCGTATTCTAAGTTGCTCACTCTTTTACCTCGGGCCGTTTTCACAGAATAGTGGTAGCACATCTGCTGGAAACTCTTGCTCGGGATCCACGCGGATGATAGAACCGACGACCAGTTCCTGCCTGCTCTTTTCGGTTTCGTTCTCCTCAGAAAGAAGTTCCACAACCGGCTGCTCGTTTTCCTTCCTGTCATAATTCTGAAAACGAGCAACTGTCCACCCAACACTGACAGTGTACACAACCACTAGAAGTAGAAGCAGTCCGATGTTCATGGGCAGATACTCCTCCTCACGCACAATGCACGTCAGCAGGCCTAATTTTTACGCCGGTTACTTGCCAGGAAGAGGTAGAGCACATGTTGCCTGGTCATGATACGCAGCAGGACGTATGGAAGCTGTTGATAGAATGGCCTGATAGTGCATATTCTGTTGTTTGGAAGGCGCTCGTATTTCTTTCCAATCAACATGGCCCGCTAACCAGAGCGGATGGGACTGTCCAGCGGTAAGGAGCCTTCACTATCGAGTTCTGTTCTGAAATTGCGGGATGTGCTGCTGCTGCTTGCAGATGTATAGTCGAGAATTCTTGTGGAGTACATGCGGGCCAAATTATATCGCTGATCCGAAGCATTGAATTTCAAATATGAAGAAGCTTCAAGGCAGCAACAAGTCCCTCAAGAGATCAAAGAAACCTTTGAAGCAATAGCCAGGAGTGCTGCCTCGTTAGGCCTCTATCAAGGAGCTGCGCCTTGAGAATCTGTAGAAGCCCAAGACTCTCGTTATCCTTTACTACAAGGAAAAGCGCTTATCTATTCCAGTGTTTCGTCATTGTGACAACTTCGAGCAGTTCATTCGCAGAAACATTCTCAAATTCTAAGAGGAGATCTTGGGCAGGATTGTGCACCACAAGGGCAAGAAGAAATCCAGCAGTCTCAAAGAAATAGTCGCCTTTCGGACGACTGACCGAGATGTTTTGAAAGACTATTATGTGTGGATGGGGAGGGACATCACTACCTTCAAGCTCATCGAACTCTAACCTATGTGGAAGATCCCAACTTCGCGCGGCTTCTGTAATTTCGAGATAGAGAGGTGCATTGGCTACGGAGGGTTCTCAAGAGTATACATGGCAAGAAGACTCAGCGATGGAGGCTTCTGTGCTCTGAAGGTCATTGACAAGAAACTCGTTCAGCAAGAAAACCGAATCGACATGGTGCGAAACGAGGATGAGATCATGCGAACACTAAACCACCCATTTGTAGTGTCGATGCAAGGCAGCTTTGAGACTAGCAGGCATGTCGTCTTCATCCTGGAATGTACGACCGGTGTGATATAGATTACCCCGGCGGTGAGCTGTTCTACCACCTACGTCGAATCAAGAAAATGTCGGAAGCAGAAGCAAGGTTCTATTTCACTGAGATTCTGCTGGCTTTTGAGTATCTACATGAACATAAGGTTCTGTACAGGGATATCAAACCAGAGAACATCATGATGGATGCTGACGGCCATCTTGTGCTGGCAGATTTTGGTCTGGCAAAGCTTGGGTTAGGAAGGAGTCACAAAACCTACTCCTTTTGTGGAAGCCACTAATATATGGCGCCAGAGATGGTCGAGGAACAAGGGCACGGTTATATGCTCGACTACTATTGCTTAGGGGCCTTGCTCTATGAATTTGTGGTTGGCTTCCCACCTTTCTACTCTCACGATAAGGACAAGATCTTTTAGTCTATCCGTCACGAAGAGGTGGGGTTTCCATAATCCACTGATTTGTCCCATGAGATTAAGTGGATAATCTGTGACCTCCTCAAGAAAGATCCCCGAGAAAGACTGGGTTCGAACCAAGGAGTTCGTGAGATCCTCGCCCACCCCTGGCTACGGAAGATAAACACCAGGGCGATTCTTTCCAAGCAAACAGACCCTCCTCTCAAGCCTAACTTGCTGGAATTTAATGTGGATGAAAAAGACGTTCCACAGAATGATTCAGAGATTCGCTAACTGTACTCTTATGCTGAAGTCGACTACGAAATCCTGTCTCCGATGCAGAGCAGCTGCAACAAGTATGAATTCAGCGAAGACGCCCTAAAACCAAAACACCCAACACCCAACCGATCGAAGAGCAAGAAGCAGCCTAGCAGCAACAATCTCAAGCGGGACTCGAGCAGCAATACTATTAAGCACATCACAAGCAACAGCAAAGTCAATGTAAACATCTCAATCAACCGGAAAATTGAGATTTCCCCCAAGGCAGCCAGTCCAGGAAAACTCACCAGAGTAAGGAGTGCAGATCACCCTCTATCTAAGACAGGCTACAAGCAGCAATGGCGTGAAAGTCGGCATCGCAGGTGACAGGTGATGTGCCTATCAGCTACTTATTACCGAACAGTATGCAAGAGAACATCGGATTTAATTCTGAAACTATGCACAAAAGCATGAATATTTTCAGTTGCCCTGCCCTCACATCGTCGGCATAACTCATCAGGCTCGACTTGGAGTCGCTGTAATAATTTTATTCTGAAATGGACTCACATACGTATAGCGCGCCCTACAACAACAGTTATGTGGTTCCAGCAGCTCCTCAACCGCACAACAAGAAGATCCAGAACTACGTGTTCAACATGAATGAGGTGCTGGGCAAGGGCAACTTCAGCAAGGTATACCGTGCAGTCAACGAAATCACTAGTAATGATCCGCTTATCGCAGATGAAGTCGTCGCTATCAAGGTGGTCGAGCTCCAAAGTATCAAGACACCGGCCCTCGTGCAACTCCTCTACAGTGAAATCGACATTCTCAAGACGCTTCAGCACCCCAATGTGCTAAACTGTATGTAAGTCTTCACAAGCGCTAACAACTGCTACATCATAACAGAGCTCTGTGATGGCGGGGATGTGGAGACCCGCATCCGAACCAAAGGACCCATGGAATAACGATAGGCTCGCAAACTCATTTACGAGGTGTATCAGGGGCTCAAGTACCTCGCAGAGAATAACATCGTCCATCGTGACATCAAGATTGCCAACATCTTCCTGAAGAACGGTGTCGCAAAGATAGCCGACTTCGGATTCGCCCGCAAAACAATGTAGAAGTTTGAATTAACTCAGCTAGCAGTGGAGGGACATTAATATCGGGAGTCCTATCTACATGTCGCCTGAGGGGCTCATCGACAACATCTACGGACCGAAGACTGATGTCTGGGCGTTCGGTGTGTTCCTCTACGAAGTGCTTCACGGTGATACACCGCTGGGCTTCTGCAAAACTGAAGCTGAGCTCAAGACACACATAACAACCCCGCTTCCGATAGATCGCATCAAACACAGCCTCCCACCAGACCTTAAGGACCTCATTCTGAAATGCCTGTAGATTGAAGAGTGGAAGAGAATCAGCGCAATGGACATCTAAACACACCCCTATATGCAGTTCATTTCCATAGAGTTCAGTAAGAAGTAACGCTATGGAAGCTCCATTCTTCAGAACCTCGAAGAAAGTAAGAATAGAGACTTCTATGGATCACAGGAGTCTACAGGACTCGGGTCTAAGTTGATACAGCCCAGTAGCATTGTGCAACAGTCTCCTGCGCAGCCACCAGGAGCGTCTCCCCATCGTAACTATCAAAAGTTTCTGAGTATCCCCGGTTCCAATGGTCGAGAGGTAGGAAGGAGCACGAGCCCATCAAACTACAACCAACTCAACGGATTCAGCACTTACAATAATCTGCAGATGGATCCACGAAAGACATTGAATGGAATCCAAAGCAATAATGAGATTAAAAAAGGGCTTTCCGTAGATAAAAATCCACCGCAGTCAAACACCTTGAACGGTTGGCAAGCACCCTCACCTCCCAATTTCGGAGCACCAATCCCAGTCAGCAATTACAATCCCGCAGTACAACGCACAACAGCCCCCGAAGTAAGTTCGAAGCAAGTCGAACAGAAGCAGCTCTCACCAATGAGGCGCATTCCTGGAAAGTTGATACTGGCTCCGTTAAGCTTTCAAGAGTGTGTCCAGTTGCTGCACTACTGCCGACTCATATACAAGAGTATTTGCATTATGAACAAAAGTCTCAGGAGCCTGCAAATGAAGCTCGCCGACACATACTCGAACTGGCTGCTGTAGATGCTGGATGAAATCAACGACAAGATAGAACAGTACGTGCGGTTTGAGGGAGAGCGAGGCACTGTTCGCAAGGTGAAGCTGAAGGAAGTGATTAACGAATACCATTCCAAGTACAACAAAGAGCTAAAGAAAAAACAGCTTTCTACAGAAGTGACTTTGAAATCTGTCCAAAACATCACTGTTAAGACCATCTTTTACCTGGACTCGCAGATCGCCGGCGACTGCGATGCCGACAAGAAACGCGAAATGATAAAACTCTCACACTACCTGTATCTAGTAACGGAGGTCAACCGACTCCTGGAAAAATGCATGGAATGGGGAAGCTATGCCGAAATCGTAAAGGGCTGCAATATCGAGAACTTTCTGAACAGCAAGAAGGAGACGTACGATATGAATAGCTACAAGCAGCTCAAACCCAAACTGTTTTTGCTGACTGAGTGACACTGTCCTTCAGGAGCATTTTTGCTGTTCTCTATGAAAGTATGTCATCGGCGGAATCAGTCAGTTGGAAGCCACCATTAGCTGCCAATGGCGGTTATTATTAAAATAATTTGTCGTTAGCAGATGAAACTCAAAGAGTCAATCATTGGGAGGTTGCAGGAACATCAGGCTGGTGGTGAACCTCCACTCAAACCAGCCAAGCGCAAGCCTAGCGAAGACAAGTCCAGCAGACCTCAATTAGAGGAGACTCGTGTAATGAACAAGCGAAACGGATGCATCCGTGGCTACTCTGCAAATACTTTCCATGGTCTTGTACGCAACTACAACGAGGACCGTGTGTCAATAATCCTGAACATCACTCGACCTGAAGCGTTGGAGAAATGGCCAAAATGCAGTTACTTTGCAGTCTTTGACGGACATGGCGGCAGCTTGTGTTCCGATTTTCTTCGCGACAACATGCACAAATTCGTATAAGATCCCTAAAGTAGATCATCGAAGACAAGAACTTTCCATTTCGACCTATGGACGCGCTCAAAAATGGCTTCTTGAGAGCAGAAACCGAATTCAAGAAGGTTGCTGAGTCAGCCTAACCGGTGAACAGAAGCGGCAGCTGTGCTATTGTTGTTCTAATCATCGACAGAAACTGCTTCGTCGCAAACGTCGGTGACAGTCGAGCGATTATGAGCATGGAACACGGTCGTCGAACAATCGCGCTAAGTAACGATCACAAACCAAACTGTCCGTCAGAAAAGAGCAGGATCGAAAGTAATGGAGGCAGCATTTACCAATCTATGATCACTACCAAATCTGGAATGTCCATTCCAGGCCCTTTTCGAGTCAGTCCGGGAAGGCTTTCAGTATCGAGAGCAATCGGAGATATCCAAGCTAAAGACGAGAAATATGAAGGACTGCCGGGAGTGCTTATCAGCGATCCAGAGATAACAAGCTTTGAAATTCGACCAGAATAGCAAGACTTCGTGCTGCTCGGTTGCGATGGTATCTTCGACAAGCTCGAAAATGAGGAAGTGAGCGATGCAATTTGGAGAACCGAAAGATAAGTTAGTTCTGAAGGATAGTTCCTAGGGGCAGCAGTCTCCGCTGTCTTGAACGAATCGATGAGAAAGAAGTCGATGGACAACATTACCGCTGTGCTAATCATGTTCGATAAAGAGGCTACCTTCAAGAATAACATTCCCACTCCAATGCCTGTTGCTTCAACGACTCCCTCGCCACTTGAGCAGAGAAAATCATCACTAAATCTCCTCAAGCAGGATCGGAATATCAGCTCAGTCGCCCTGAAGCAGTCCAAGAAAGAGATGCCAAGAATGTTCGAAGATCTCGGAAAAGAGAACTTCCGGAAAAGACAAGCTGAATCTCAGAGCAAATAAAACACGAATACCGCTAATATCCAACCCCACCAACAAAGCAACCGAAACAACGAAAAAGAAGACGAAAACTCCCTAATGAAGCTGAAGAAGAAATCGTCCGTTCAGATAAGCTCCAAGCGCCTCGATCTTCTACAGAAGACAAACGAACTGCTGGGCAAGAAGAAAATGTATGAGTACATCAGATATTGACCTATGCATCCTTGCTATTCCTCAGTGGTTGCTGGATAATGGAGGCAGCAGAGATGATCTCACCAAAACCACCTGGGGTGACTTTATCAGGCTCTTCCTCATGAAGGGTTGCTTGCGTTCGGAACCTGAGCTATACCTGTTTATGGTTTGCTGCTGCAGGGAGTACTGGCGAGTCCGTACAGTCTCTTTGTTGTTTGGATGCACACTTGAGAACTCGTGGTTGATCATAAGTTCACCAACTTTGATGCTGCAAATTTCTATGGCCAGCTTTAGGGTCCGAAACTGCTCACACTTCCTCAGTTCCGTTAATGTTGTCTGTGCCTTTCCGAAAAGAATCCTTTTTCCGTTAAATTCTTCGTATGCACTGATATGAAGCACATTACCATCCAGTTTTCTCAACGGTATGACTTGGCGTGTAAATAAGATGGATTTTTCGCATATGCTTTCGGTGTAGAGTATCGTGGATTAATGTTGTAGCATCAGGCATGTTGGGCGAGCCTCAGACTGCCGATCAAGGTTCTGAAGAATAATTGTGTTTAAAATAAGATACTCTTAATTGGAAGATGCTGGATTATGACTACGTTGCTGCCCACTTGACTCTAAGTAACTGCGCATCCTCTAGTAATTCTCAGTTTTCTTGGAAAACCTTGAAAGACGACTATGTGAGACCCTGCGTGGAGAGAGCAGAGGTAATTGTTCAGGGGGCACAGCCAAGAGATTAAACCCTTCACGAGATCGAGTTTTGATTGGGGAGGCTGGAGTCAAACCCATATTGTTTTCGGTCTTCCTTCGATATAGCTTATCTGTTGTTTCGTCATCCTCTTCCTAAACAGGCTAAATCGTGTTAAGTTGCATCTGAAAGGTAGGTTTCCTTTCTTTTTGGGGGCTCGTTTCATTTGTGCCTGATATTTGGCTACCGAACTGAGACTATCTTGAAGGAGGAGAGCGGCCATTAGCGTGCGAATACTTCGTAAAATTTTGTATGAGCTCTGAAACGGTGCCTTTGTCATATTCCGAAGGGTTGCGTTCGCTGAAAGAGCCTGATTTCGTTGGTGATACTGGTTCGATCCCTTGGGGCTTCGAGTAGTTGTTCTTTCTTTTTGATGAAATATGACTTCTTTTCTGTTGCTGACGGCTACGGACGATGTCCTGCAGCACATGGAATTCCTTCTCCTTGATTATCTCCTCTTCGTCCTTGTCCATCTATTGCTGGCTTTTCTCCGTATACTCCGATTCTTGCCTATTTGTCTTCGATTTCTGAATGATTGCGTTGGATTGCTGTGCTAATTAAAAGGATCGCTTGCTGAAAGTTCCTCCCGTTTCGCTGTTCTAGATTCTACTGCTCTCATTGTTCCTATCTTCAGAATCTCGAATATTGATGAGCTTGGTGATTAAGCGGCTTTAATCTCTCGTTTTCAGAGCTGCACTCCGATCTTTGAAGATTACCTTCTCCTCGTCCTCTTCAATCTCAAGTCTTTGGTTCTATTTCACACAGGAGGTTACATTGTTGATATCAACGGCGCTCGCAACTGTAATCTCAGAGACAAGTTGGGGAATTTGCGGCAGTTGGACTAGTCTTGGAGGACTTTATTATCGATTGACGATGAGTTATTGATGTTCAGCCAATTTCTTGATTTGCTTAAGGGCTGGAACACTCAAAGTGATCTCATACTCCACTAAAGCAGCCTTGCAATACTCTGGATTACCAGTTGCGTACACCGCCCGGCTGATATGCTTCAGTTTGGTGGGAAAGGCTTAATTCTAGATGCTTCCCAACATGAGCAGTCCGCTGCCTTCTTCCTTTTCGAACGTACTGTCTAAAATCAACGACTAAGACAGCTCCTTGTTGTGGTGCATACTGATGCTATACAAATGTGACTCCGGGGAGAATGTAAAGGACTGTTCGAATCGTGCAGAGAGTGAGCCATACTGAACGGAAGTCCACTGCCTGTTGGTTGCTACACGCACACAGCAGACCATGTTCTGAGTAAGGGTGAGAAGTTACAGTGAGTATTTTGCAGCCCACTAGATCGACGTTATTAATTTTAATGCTGATCATTAATGTTATAGAGATCGCTACTCTTCACGCAACCCCGCACGGCAGCACATATTTTCAGGGTTGTTCCAAATGGAGAAAGCAACGTATTATCAATTTAGTTGCTGAAAGTAAAGGCACGGTGCTTCTCTTAGATTTGTTCTTCGCTCGCAGCTCAAAAAATGGAGCAGCATTTCTTGTTGGAGGTTCCCTCGAGGCTTCCTGAATCGATTACCATTAGTGTCACTGACTGGCTGCCCTGTGAGATCTGTCCGAGAGTTAGCTGGTCACTCAGCTGCGACCGATCGTCACTACTCGTCGTGTAGAACACTTGCCGCTCTGAGAGTACTTTCCATTCCTTGCGCATGTAATCCGTGAGTTCAAACAGTCGAATTTCGGGGTCCAAGCTGAGAGTAAACTCATGAGCCTCTCCGTTTTGGAGCGGTTTGACCAGCCTAAGCTCAATTTTATCAATGCCTGATGCTGCCATTGATTGTTGCGATAATTCGAAAGCAAACTATTACAGCCGGCGGCCTCCGAAAGTGGAAAGGTCTATCGTTAGGAGATTCACATCTCCGGGTGATAATAATGCATTCCAATGTACAATAACTATGTCGAGGAGCCAACAGACTACGAATCGAGTAGCATCATCCTCGAGGCACAGGGAACCAGGGGAGCATTGTTGCTGGGCGACTTTAATGCTGCAACAGATACCTAACTGATTGATCGGCACTGCATCCGAACCATAGTTACCGCTGCCGCAGGCTTGGAACACATTCCTGTAGACCCGTCCATCGCTCATGTCACCTACCCGCTAGCCGACTTGAAAAGCGAGAACATCTCTTCTTTCTTCAACGAAAGTTACGAAACCATCGAAGATCGTAGGCATCAATATGACTCAGGTTTACAGCGTGGGTCCGTACTGGTCCACTGCGCTGCCGGCGTCTCCAGGGTATAGTATGTCTAAGCTGTAGTCAGCCACCATAGTCATCGCCTACCTCATCAAGAAGTACAAGTGGTCCTTTCGAGAGGCCATACAACTCGTCAAGCAAAAGAGGCCCGTAGTATGTCCCAACCTGGGATTCGAAATGCAGCTGAAATACTACGAGAAACTGCTGCTTCCATAGGCGAGGAGTAGTCGCATCTGCAAAACACTTATTCCAGCCAAGAAGCTCATTGAGTTTCCAGATCGTTCGGAAATGCCTTCCGTTGGGAAAGGCCATAACTATGAGCGGTTTCCTCAAATCTCGTCTGTAAGCAAAACAAGTGTTAGAAGAAAAAGGGACCTGAGTCAACTTATCGCCCTTCAGGATCGGCATAACGGAAGAATGAGCAGTCATGTAAGGCAACCTGCATCAGACCTTATTATGAGCGGGACGCCAGGCTACAATAGCTGCCTCAGTCGAAATCGAGATTCTATATTGGAAAGTTAAAGCAAGCCGAACAGCATCCACGTTTCTCGCAAGGTTGAACGCTCCCGAGAGCTAGATGTCCGACCAGATGTTATGATGAGTTCAAGCAAATGGCTGGGGTCTGGAGGGCCCAACGTATCGATAAGCAGACCATCAATGAGGCTGAACTTAAGAAAAGTAGACGGGCGAGTGAACAATATTGCGAGCCTGAAGCGTTGAGCCCACCAAGGTGTGTGCTTGATATTTCTTTATAGTTTGTTTAGCCAAACTGTTGGAAGAATGCAGACGAATTGGCTCAGCAGATTTACCCAGGTTGTCCCTCACGTATTCTCGATAAACTACATCAAGAAGGTGTTGCGAGGAAGGGTGCACTACATTTATTTTCGGATCCCTGCAGGGTGGGTTGAGAGGAAAGCGAGAATCATAATGTCGGATGGACCAAACGGAAGCCAACTTCTTGATCTATTACGGAGAGAAAAGCTGCAAGTTCTATCAGAGACTTCTGAGCAACCCTTCACTATTTTGGCGTCAGACAAGGAGCCTATTGGAGAGCTCCCTAACTCAAGGCAAATCATAGTCTAAAAAGGAAAAGTAAGACTCTACAACAACAATTAACTATCCTCAGATTCCTTGGTAGTTGGCAAGGTGCAGTCACCACACAAAGAAATTCATCTGTTAGGCATCACCACCGTACGAGTAGCATGGGTGACTTTGGTCTGCAAAATTGTGCTCATGCTTTGCCTTGTTAAGCTATTCGGAGACCGGTCTTCTCTGAACCTGCTCCAAACGGGAACCTACAAGCTGGAAGTTAGAGATGGACGAACGTAGCTAGTCGCTACCCGTTGACACTTATATCGATACTGCTGGGTGCAGAAACTGGAATATAATTAAACTTGGTCGCATGGGAAGCAGTGCAAGCAGCAAACAGGAATACCAACCCCTCTACATTCGAACCCTCACATGGCACAAGGAGTCCCACCAGCTATTCGACTACAACAGCAACAACTACATATGTGAAGACTACCAGTCTCAGGAGGGAGGATATATAGCTCGGTTCAACCAAAGCATTGCCTATACCGAGCAGCTTAAAGAGGGACAGTAGATATTGCTCAAGGTCAGCCAGCCTAGCTCAAACCAAGTAAAGGTCGAACCAATTTGCAATGATGAACCTGAAGGAGGTGCTTGGTTTGTCGTTCGTCAAGGATAGTCACTGCAAGTGCACGAAGGAGATGCGATAAAACTGGGTCGGATCCACTTTCGGATCAAAGAGATCAACCTAAGCAAACAATCGTCCACGACGACTACTAGTGATATCATTCAGAGTGAAGAAGCTCACGAGGATCTGGAGGACAATAAGGATAAGTGTTATGCAGACAGGAGTAGCCGTTCTTCACAGACACAAGGATAGATTCGGTGTAGAATCTGTTTTGGTCGTGATGCCTCTGAAGAGGATCCACTTTTGAACCCCTGTCGATGTTCAGGGTCTTTACAAAATGCTCATCTCGGCTGCCTCAAGATGTGGCTTCGTCAAAAGATGCAGAAACAGATCACACCTCGAAGCTTCTGCTATAAATGGAGTAAATCGAAATGTTAAGTCTGCCAATAACCATACCAAGAGGCATACGAGCAAAAAGGCCGAGCTTATTCATTGTACAAATTTGAGACTCCTAACGAGCCGTATATCGTGCTGGAAGGGAGCAAGAACAAAGGAGGAGAGGAGAAGCGAGTCACATTTGTCTGCAGACTCGAGAATGGGAAGGACATTAAAATAGGAAGGGATCACGAATCGTAAGTACGAACCAACGATGTAAGCGTGAGCAGAAAGCATTGCTCACTCCACTTTCGGGACGGACAACTCTTCATCAAGGACAATAAGTCGAAGTTTGGAACTTTAGTGCGGTTTAAACACAAGGTCAACGTGTCAGCAAACTAGCTGTGGATGCAATACGGAAGGACGCTGGTAGTGCTTTCCAAATAATCTTACCTCGCCAATGCCTGTTGCATGTGCGTCGAAGAGGTTCAATACGAGATCGAGGGAGAGGAGGCGAAGGAACCAATTTGAACTACGTACGCATTCTATCACAGATTTTCTCACTCCCTCTTCGATTACTTCTCGTTTAGTGGTTTCTCACTGAGACGCATTTCAATCTATCGCTTTAGCAGCTCAAGCTGGTTGATTTTCTACAGGGTACTGAGCTTATCAGTCTCAATTTCCTCCAAAGTAAGGAAGCCCTGAGTGCGCCATTTTGGAAGTCGGATATCGCTGATCTCGTCGGGCTTCAAACCGTATTTGAGCTTATTCTCCTCGATTCTACGCTTTCGCTCATCCTTGTTAGGGTTGTCATTGGTGTTAACAATGAAGTTATTCTTCCTGACCACATCTACTCGCTTCATGTTGTCCCCGAACACATCTTCAAGTCGGACATGAAGCCCCATAAACTCTCCCAGTGATTGCTGACCAACAAGCCTTTGAGTTTGCATGTATATCTGCCCGATGGACTTACCTGGAAGGCACTTTGATTCGACGATGCGCTTCCACTTGCCGATGCCGAATTTCATGAGTGCCAATCTAAGCACCTGCACTTCTTCTGCCTTCCACCCAGGAGAAAGCGTGTAGTTCCAAAGACTCTTGGACTGATGATGTTCAATTTTCTTGCTCATCCCGCCAATATCGTTTAATTATGAAGCATCTCTTGCTGAAAACATTAATCACTCAGGCTTCTGCTTAACTCGAAGCATGAAACTGATAAGGGCCCTGCCAGGGTAGAGTATCAATCGTATGATGTACGAAAAGAAGTTGAGATAAAAACACCCCAGGAGGAAGTAATGATAGCCGAACGCGTCGTAAGCTGGGTCAGCATGGGAATGACAGAGTGTGAAGTTAAGGTTGGCCATTGACAACCGTGAGGTAGGCATGAGCAAGACGTACTGGTAGAGTGTGACGGTAGCGAATCCAAGAAACTGGTCTCTAAGGGTTGGCAACTGAAGCCCGTATCTGAACTGCAGCAGCACGACTCCGACAGGGATAATGAGGATATGCTCCAGGTAGTAAACGAAGACCTGATTTAGAGCAGAATGTTACTTCGAGCTGATTCCCCAGACCAGCAAGATGGGGAAACACGAGGGAGAGCATGGGCCCAAACAGCCAAGTTTCCCAGCACAGGTAGATTATTTTGGTCGAGCGTGTTGTTGGCTTTAATGCAAGGTAACTCATAATCAGCACATTAGTGTGGCAGGGATTTAGCATGAACATACCCTTCCGAGTGCTGAGCTTGTAGTAGAATTGGATGAGATACGTCGCCAGTGAGACCCAAGCAAACACCTTTTAGTACAAGCGAGGCTGATTGGCTTTGGGAATTTGAATCTTTATCGAGCCTACCAGCCTCCTGAAGATCCAGTAGTACAGCATGCTGCATACGATGGCGACGGTCCATGCAAACGTTGCTGGAATCTACTCATAGCACTCCACACCCCCGTCCTCCTTGATGTTGTCATCGATGATTCCCTTTATCAAATAGTCGTACGCAAGTCCCATTCAATAATATTATACAATTAAAAGAGTTCGCCCATGTTGTACTCAAATCCAAACGAACTTCACGGTGCCAGCCCATTCATTGGGCTGGCAGCTTGGCTTTGTTTGGGACAATGAATGGTCTTAGTTGAATGGACGTTGCAAGATTTAGCGTTCGTACAGATACGGGCCAAACAAACTGCGTCGTATACTAACGAGACGAAAGGGTTCCATTGTAGAAGACAGTATAATTATCATCGTGGTTCGTTCAGAGTCTACTTTTGCAAAGTGGGCAGAGGCTGGTCCTATTAAGCCACTTATCGATGCATTGCTGATGGAACAAATGCAAGCAGGGAAGCACCCGAACGAAATGAGTGACTTCTAGCTCTGCCAGGCATATGCTGCAGTTGTCTTTGTCATGCTGACGAGCAAGCTGCCTATAACGAAACAGCGGAAGCTCATCGATTTCGCTTTCACTCAAACCATTGCGTACGGACTACTGTTCTTCTTCCTGCTCTTCACTATCTGAAACTGAGTCTGCTTAGTCAAGACTATCGGCAGATTCCTCAGAGGATTCCTGGTCGGCAATACCAAGGCGAACATTAATGTCGAAGTCGCAAGAACTACCGAGACTGTAGGAGTACTCGGTGACTTGGCACGCCCCACCGGTAAGACTGACCTGCTATGATGATATCCTTGTACCTGTTGACCGTTCTGAGTGATGCTGATCCGACTTGGTCCCATCTGAATATTCTGGTTGAGTAGAGAACCGTAACTGCTGCTGATCTTTATGATTTGGGAGGAGCCTTCGATGGTGATCTGATGTGGATGTGACCTCAAACCAGCAGAGCGATCGGTGTTACGCATTTAAATAAATAATTTCCGACTGAACCCGTCGGTATCGATATAGTCGCATGATTTGTTTAGTGGGCGATCTGACATCGCGTGACGATTCTATCATAACTAGAGCACCTTCGAAGGACTATGAGTCGGACTAGGCACTCTGCGTTTTCTTCTGATTTATTTCACTTGTTTGCGATTGGGTCTTTAAAGCCGCCTAAGGCGTCTTTGCGCTTCCTCCTCCACTCTCGTTTATAAGCGACTTTGAAACTCCCGGATCTCAGAGCCGCACTTTTCAATCTCCTTCTGCAAGTTCTTCAAAGTCTTCTTCAGCATGAGGTTTTCCTTCAGAAGCCGATGATTTCTCTTTATATCGTGCTTCAGCTGCTTCGCAGGATCCCTGACACTCGATCTACGCTGTCTTGTTGCAAACGATTGCAGCTGGTGCTCACTGCTCTTCCGGGATATGCTGAGATCCTCAGCAGCTATTTCTATTGACCCAATTGTGAAGAGCCTTAAATGGGCTTCATCAATGGCGAACTGCTCCATCTCTCCTCCAGATTATAATTGGATTTAAACAAAATGGCAGAAGGTTCAGTCAGCCAGATTAAGGCCAAGATTAAGGTAGTCTTTCTGGGAGACCAGTCGACCGGCAAGACATCCATAATAACGCGCTTCATAAACAACAAGTTTGAGCATGACATTGGGGTAACAATGAGGTGATGAAGCCAACAGTGGGTATCGACTTCCTCGCCAAGAATGTTACGATTGGGCATTATGTTGTCAGGCTGCAGCTATGGGATACTGCTGGGCAATAGCGCTTCAGAAGCCTCATTCCTAACTACCTCAAGGATGCACTCGTGGCATTGCTGGTCTTCGATCTGTCAAGTACCACCCGAATAAACCAGACCGGAGAACCTTTGAGAATTTGACTGAATGGATTGAACTATACAACGAAAACAGGCACGACAAGGCAGTGCTCTTGCTTGTTGGGAACAAAGTAGACCTGCCAGTCCGGGAAGTTTCGTTTGAGGAGGCAAGTAGCAGGGCCAAACAACTTGGTGTTGAATATTACGAGACCAGCGCAAAAACATCAGTAAACATCGAGCGGCTGTTCAATGATGCCGCCCGCTTTTCTATGAAGGACTTGGATCTCAGTAGCTCCATGATAAGCTCAAACGTTCGCCCAGAAAAGAAAACTGAGACCCCATCGAGTAAACTGGAATACACTAAAAACAGTTCGCCAGTTATCGAGCTCAACAACGCCATGAATGATGCCAGCAGGAGGAACGAGAGGGGCTGCTGTGGATGATCGAACCTACTGAACTTCGATAAATATAATACCAAATAAATATCGGTAGGGATGAAGTCGCGCAACGACCTCAATGACCTGTCTGTTCAGAATCTTCTTTCCATGGAGCTTGACGAGTCAATTGTGAAGAAGTGTATTGACGAAGCGAAGTCGCCTCTGCAGACCCTACACTTTGATAGAACTTCTGCCACTGATGGGTTTGATCGTAACAACCACAGCACTAGAGCTTTCTGGCAGACTGAGTAAGGAAGGCATAGAGTATCTAGCTTCATGTTGAATGACGTACGTGAACCAGCAACTGAAAGCGTGAATCTATTCCCCCATCGAAGTCGTGATCAAACCTCCAGAGATCGCAGCAAGAGCCGTCAACGAAAACCCATTTTCAGCGATACTTCGAGTAACCGTTCGGACTTTTGGCCGTCACTTTGTAAGGCTCTTGGGGACCTATTTGAGAAATCTGACACAAGGAATAATTTGAAGCCCAATTCACCTGCTTTTGTTCCAGTCGAGCAACGGGAATCGACCTATCGTCTCCCGAGGATCCCTGAGAACCCACTTTCGCCTGTTTCACCTTTAGATGAAAGCCTTCGGTACTAAAATTAGGGATTAGTAAGACACTAGCAGGAGTTTATAGAGTTTGTGTTGAGGATCCTGCCTAAGCTGTGCTTAAAGGAGACCATTTCCGGTCGAATATACGCGAACAAGAGCGAGCTCCTTCAGACAATTATTAACAAACTGGAGCAAGATCAGAAACATCAAGTGCTCGGCACACTCTTTGGCAACGAGAATGTTCGAAGAATAGATCGACGCCTCAAGAGCTCCAACATTGCGGAGTTTCTATCACGCTTGGTTAGCATGTCCCACCTCGAACCCAAGGTATAGAATCTGCCAATTTAGTAATATCACCAAAGAGATATCTTGAAAGGCGTTGAAAGGGTTGTGGCTCTTCTTTGTGAAGTTGAGGAGGAAATTCAAGCCTATTTAGCCACAGGAGATCGCGTTGCTGAGCTACAGAGTATCTATGAGGCGATGAACCATCTGAACTTTAGACAAAAAAGTAATGAACGACCTAACCAAGCTCTTCTAGCCACTTTTGAAGCTTACCTTCAAAGAAACAACATTAACTGTACAATGGCTGACCTCGAACCACTCAACTATCTATGGAAAGATCTACAACATCGGTTCTACACTAAGGAAGCCTTTGTCTCGGAGTTCGTGCGAAACGACTACAACGTTCGGCAATCTACTTCTAAAGAGGAGGATCTCGAAGCTGAGTTAGCAAGGCAAGGCTTTCGGCGCAATGCCTGATTTTGTATCTTCCAGAGTACTGACATCACAGATATGTTGATCATGGTATATAAATTACTTCGAGAGTCATGTTGGCCCGACGTCTGCTCTGCCGAGGCTTTTCAAGTGTCAAGGTCAAGTTGGTATGAGTTGTTGGAGCGTAGAGTCCATACCAGACGCATCGGCTTGACGCCAAGAAGGACACTCTTCCGACTGAGACTACCACTACCCGTGAAGAATGTTTCTCGTACCTCAAGGAGATGGAAATTATGAGGAGGATGGAAATCAGTTGCGATTCACTCTACAAAAACAGAGAGATCAGAGGCTTTTGCCATCTTTATGACGGTCAAGTAATTCCCGTGTAATTCAGGAAGCCATACCTGAAGGAATGGAGGCTGGCCTGAGCTTCGATGATCCCATTATCGCAGCCTACCGCATCCACTGTCAAGCATACAAGAGAGGCTACTCAGTTCGTGAAATCATTGCAGAGATGCTTGGTAAGCAGACAGGAGCCACACGTGGCAAAGGTGGCTCAATGCATTACTACCACAAAACGAACAATTTCTACGGAGGGAACGGTATCGTTGGAGCACAGATTCCAGTGGGCGCTGGGATTGCTTTCGCCTTGAAGTATCAAAAAAAGAAGAATGTTTGCATTACGATGTTCGGAGATGGAGCAGCTAACCAAGGTCAGATCTTCGAAGCAGCAAACATGTCTTTCCTCTGGAAGCTCCCTCTCATCTTTATGTGTGAAAACAACAAATACGGAATGGGCACATCAGTCGAGAGATCCTCCATGAACACCCAGTTTTATACTCGAGGAGATGTCATTCCAGGCATTCGGGTCGACGGTAATGATGTCTTCGCAGTGCGAGAAATCATGAAGTGGTCAAAGAACTACTGTATCGGAGAAGGGCCTCTCTTTATGGAGATGATGACTTACCGATACCACGGACACTCTATGTCTGACCCTGGTTTAACGTATCGCACCAGAGACGAGGTCACCGAGAGGAGGAAGCAAGGTGATCCATTGGTCAGACTCAAGAAGATCATCCTGGACAACAAGCTTGGCACTGAAGAAGAAATTCAAGTAACAATAAGCCTATTTAGAATATTGAAGAAGAGGCCAAGAAGCACGTCGATCAGGCAATAGAAATAGCCAAAGCAGACCCACTGGTGAGCCTCAGCGAGCTCACTGACCATGTGTACGTCGACAACGCCAACCACTACAAGAGGGGAGTGCTCTACGAGGAATCTTACATTCCACCAGGCCAAAAATATTGATGGGGCGATTGGGAGAATATTATTACATGCGAAAGGGGTGGAAAATATGACGATCTAACTTACAGACCACATTAATTATTTGTTGGTATGTCGTAGATTGCTCAACCGCTTCTCGACAAAGACTCTAGTTCAGAGTTCGAGCGCAAGCCCAAGGTGGAGAAGCTTCGGTACTTCTACAAGGCAAGCTGGTTCTCCAAGCTCTTTTTTAACTGGATAGTCGAGCTCATCAGTGTACATTGATGCGTAATTCAGTATGGCAACAAACACCCAGTGGTCCAAGAGAACCTGGAGGATCTGAAGATGTCAGATCGGGCAGAGGTAGTCTACGAAAACTGGTCGTCGATTTGGAACACCTATAAAAATACGGATAAGGTCGCACCTTTGCAAAACTCTTTGAAGAAGGCTTTCTCACGTAATTCATATTTAACTCAGTACGGTTCATCTACGGTATGATCCTTGACTTCTTTTCCAGCAGCTTTACGATGCTGACCACTGTTACCATCTACTTCATTTCCCTTTACCTCGTGGAAAAGACGAAGACTGTCGGATTGGGCTTTGCCTATCTCGCAATCGTCGTCGTCGTCAGGTTCTTCCGCTCCTTCTTCGATGCGCATTGTGGATACACATTTTTACTCATTGGATCGGACTTGAGTAATTCCCTCGCATTGGGAATGGTCAATAAAGCACTGAGCTTTTCAGTCCTCTGCAACAAGAAGTTTAAGATGGGATAGCTCGCAAACCTACTCCAGGTTGATTGCGCCAAGCTGTTACACTTCCCAAGGAATTTCAGTTCAGTAATCTTTTTCTTGTACCAAATCGCTTTCGCTATCATCTTCATGAGTCTCATCATCGGACCATCCTTCCTGGCTGGATTCGCTGTTACACTCGTAGCCGGCATCTTCAACGTATTAATCTCCCGCTTCACGGCCAAATATCAACGCAATCTTGCCATCTAAACCGACAACCGTATGAAGATTAGCAACTAGGTCTTCAACAATGTTAAATTCATCAAGGTTAACGCCTGGGAGGAGTATTTCTACGACAAGCTGGAAGCCAAGCGTAAGGAGGAACTTGGTTGGGTCAAGAAGAAATTCCTTATGGAATCAGTTCTTACTCTGTCAATGTGGCTCGCCCCCAAGATGATCTTGGTGGCTACTTTCGCAACCTTCGTACTGACCACTGGAGATGCCTTGACACCGCCAGTCGCTTTCACTGTGATGTCGCTCTTTGGTTACCTCCAGTTCATTCTTCAGTTTCTGCCCAATAGTATCTCAATTGTCATCGACGGGTTCAATGCCTTTAAGAGAATCGAAAAGTTCTTGCTCGCCGAAGAGATCAACCGAACATTCCTGACGCACAACAAGTTCGATGTTAATGATGAACGTGAAGCAGTTTCCATCGAAAATGGTAACTTTTACTGGGATCGAGATGACAGGGAAGACACAGGTGCAGCCTAGGCTCAGGTTTGCCACTTAACTGACATGAATGTGTCCATCAACAAAGGAGAGTTCGTCGCTGTCATCGGAGACATTGGCACCGGAAAATCCTCTTTTCTTTACTCCCTTTTGGGTGAGCTAAAGTTTCCAGATGTCGGAGCAAGACCCAAGGTGAAAATTAATGGGACCATGAGTCTCGTCACGCAAAAGCCATGGATCGTGAACGATACTGTTCGTAACAATATCCTGTTTGGTAAAGAGTTCAACAGAAAGAAATACGAAGAAGTACTTTACTATGCCTCTTTGAAGCGTGATATGGAACTGTTCACTCACGGAGACAAGACAATGATTGGCGAGAAGGGTGCCACCCTTTCTGGGGGTCAAAAAGCGCGTATTTCATTCGCAAGATCACTATATAGCGGAAGTGACATCCTTCTACTGGATGACTTGTTGAGCGCTGTCGATGTTCATGTCGGAAAGTTTATTCTGAAGGAGACTCTCCTCAAGTACTGTAAGGACAAGACTGTCATTCTGGTCACCCATGCCATTTACTATCTCAAATACGTGGACAAGATCATCATCTTCGATAACGGGAAAATTGTAGAGCAAGGAAGCTTTGAAAAGCTTAAAAACTCGGTTCGATTTAGAGAAATCCTGGCCTTGCTGCTGGATAAGTCTGAAGACCCGAAGAAGAAGAAGAGTGTCGATCTGATGAATGTTGATATGGAGGAAGACGAGGAATTATTGGAGGAAGAGGAGATTGTGATTCAACCAGTAAAACCTGAGGAGAAAAAAGAAGAAGAAGTACCTGAAGAAGCTCAAAGACCCGAACGAAGCTTGTCTACGATGTCTCATACCCAAGAGCTGGCCAATAAAGCTGAAGCTGACAAAGTACTCGCAGACCCAGTCATCAACGAACTCATGATCTCAGAAGACTCGGGAGTGGGATAGATTCCTTGGACCCTCTACAAATCATATATGGACTTTAATGGTGGAATAGTCTTTATGATTGCCATTCTGATTGCCAAGACCGGCTGGCTGATCCTCAACACTATCTTTAACATCTGGCTCACGTTCTGGACTTCAGACTCGCTCGGCAAGAGTGACAACTTCTACATCAACTGGTATGTAGGGATTGGTGTAGCCTATGGAGTGTTTGCTTTCCTGCGGGCGCTCATCTTTAGCTTTTCGAACGTGCGAATGTCTAAGCATATGCATAAGGAAATGATCGGTAACCTGCTATTCTCGTCTCTGAACGAGTTCTTCGATCGTGTTCCTCTTGGGCGTATCCTGAATCGCCTCTCCAAGGACTTGAATGCAGTAGATTCCAACTTCCCATCTGTATTCGGCAACGTGCTGGTGTTCCTCTTCTTCCTACTTGGCAATACCCTAGTCGTCGTCTACTGCTCTACTGTATGGGTGCTATTCCCCATTCTCATCTACGTGATCTGCTGCTACTTCCTCAAGAACTACTACATGAAACCACAGCGCGAACTCGTGAGGCTGGAAAGCATTTCAAAGAGCCCCATCATCAGCTGCTTCACTGAAATTCTCAACGGAGTCGCAACGATCCGTGCATACGGCAAAGAAAGTAGCTTCTTCCTAAAGAACTGCCACAAGATCAATGAAAACAAAAAGCCTCAGACTGCTCGAAAGGGTGTCGAAGTTTGGTTCACTCTTCGACTTACATTCTTATCCTTCATTGTCAATGTGGGTTCTCTAGCATTCGTCCTTTTCAAGGATATTCCAGTGCCAGCGAGGGCATGCTTGCTTCTCGTTGCAGCTCTTGGCTTCGACGATCTCACCTTCTACTATATCATGAACTTAAGCAATTTCGAAAGCGAGCTCATCTCTTTCGAAAGATGCGCTGCTTTCATGAATCTGTCCCCCGAACCAGGTTATGTCGAATACCTAAAGAACAGAGAAATTCTCAAGATCAAAAACAAGGAACGAAGGCAACAGGGCAAGTCGAGGTTTGTGGGACTATGGCCAGAGCGAGGTGAAATCAAGTTCATTGACTTCTTTGTCAAGTATCGACCCAATCTGGACCCAGTCCTTCGAGGGCTAAGCGTCACCTTTGCTGCCGGTGAGAAGATCGGAATTGTCGGAAGAACTGGAAGTGGAAAATCAACTATTATGATGTCGCTTCTGAGGATTCTGGAGTCGTTCAAGGGGCAGATCCTCATTGACGGCAAGGACATTGCGAAGATGAGTCTCGATGATCTGCGATCGGCCATCACTATTATTCTGCAAGATCCTTGCCTGTTCGCAGGAACCCTCCGTGAGGTACTTTTCATTCCACTTAGAACCTGGATCCCTTGGACGAGTATACTGATGACGATTTGAATAAAGCACTTGATGAGTGCGCATTGAGGGAAACTATGGCCGAAAGGAAGGGACTCCTTACAGAAGTATCCAAATAGATTTATGTAGATCACCGAAAACGGAGAGAATCTGAGTGTAGGCGAAAGGCAGCTCATCAGTATTGCTCGTGCCATCCTCAAACCCTCTCGAATCGTGCTGATTGATGAAGCCACTGCTAACATTGACATCCGAACAGAAGGCATCATTTACAAGGCAATGAACCACTCCTTTAGAAGCAGCACAGTCATCACAATTGCTCATCGGCTCAACACCGTCGTCAATTCTGACAAAATTCTCGTTTTGGAGGGCGGCCAGCTCAAGGAATATGACCATCCTCAAAAGCTGCTTCAGGATCCCGATAGCTTCTTCGCCCACCTCTACAACGAATCACAAAAAGAAAACAAAGTGTGATTACATACACCTATTATTCTTATAATGGGCTGCAGCCAGCCAAAGCACTCCGTCTCTCGAAGCAAAATCGTCTCGAACAAGGACCACCATATTATTGACGATTCTAAAACTAAAGCTGAAGCCGTTGCTGTGCCTCTAAGATAGGAACATCTGAATGTCAAAGAATTGAGTCAAAATCCCGTGGAGCTTGTAATTCCCTCTTCCAAACATCAGCTGCCGGACTAATCTTCCGATACCGTAAACATCTCAGCACGATCGACTGATGTCCAGCTGCTTAAGCGACAACGGCCTGCACTTCCACGCATCCCAATTACACCTGCTACTCCAGTACCAACAGCCTTCCAATATTAAATGAAATTCAGTTGATCGCAGAGGCGTTTCCCTTGACTTTGACATTCATTCAACTCTTGGTTCGCTCTAAATGAAAGCAATGCATAACCACTGTCGTTACGACGCGGTTAATAAGTTCGAATATGTATGAATTGCCAGATAGAGGACGCAGAACATCCGACGGAAAGCATCGTCATAGCATCGAATTCAACAAACCCAGCTCATTACGTACGATCACATCAGAGAGCGAAATACTGCCCGACAACATCCTCGGCTTCCGGTTGTATAGGGAGCAGCGCATCGCCAGTGTCCACGTTTGTGCTCGTTATGAATGGCTCTTCGTAGCGATCGTTGATACTTCCTTCGATGTTTTTGCTCTCTGTCTTTGCCGATGGCTTTTGATGAGATGCTGGCTGAGGCTTCGCAACCTCGCCCATCTGATCGATTGGGTCTTTTGATGGTGCCGTGTTGTTGGCGCTGCCCAAACTATTCAAACCTTGCTACTGCGTACTAAGCTCAGGTTTGATGGCGCTGGACTAAAGAGCGGGCTGATGAGAAAGTTGCTGATTCTTGGGCTTTCTCCCTCTCTTCTTCTTCTCCTTGCCTGGTGTCGTGTCAACTATTTTTGGTTTTGGCTGCTGAGTAGGTGGTTCCTCGATCCCCTCCACAAACTCCTTTTCGCAGTACTCCACCTTCTTATTTCTCGTTCGAAGCTTTCGGTACCCTACTCCCTCCTGAGACTCATCTTCCGAACCCTCAGCTGTTCGCCGCGTCCGCTTCGAGGGCTTTTCCAACTCGACGAATTACTTGCCCATGCTCCCGCTTATAATCTGTCTGAATATGAATAAAATTAATCGGAATGGAAGACCATCCATTACTATACGAGCTTATAATCAACAACTCCCCAAACTCAACTCGTACTGACGCGCGTGAACCACTCGAACGGGCAAGATATCAGGATTTACGTCAGGAGTTGAGTTACTTCTTATTGGTGAGATCTATATCTCGTAATGCAGTGGCGAGTCTCTATTTGATTCTCAGTACCTACCGTCGATCTCGGCTGCACTATAAATAACATCGTTGATGGCCTTTGCAACGTAGCATAAAGCATATCAACCATTGAAATGTTTCGGCGCGACTGTAAAGTTTCCTTGAGAGCCGAAGAGCATCAACACACTGCTCGAAAGACAAGAGCCTCATGCGAAGAGTTTTATTCATCAAAGTTGTTTCCCTGGGTTGCAAACTGCCTTCATTACAAAAATGCCAACACTATGAGATTTATTCGTATGTGGATTCGTCACTATGTATGGCTGTTGATGTTCAGGTAGTAGGTGTTACCTCCCTTGCAGCCAAACACCAGCTTATTCGAAAAGTTTCCGTTGTCTACGCTGTATACTGTCGATGCCTCGGCCACTCTCGCTTACATCAGCTCTCTGAAATCCTCTCGGGCATCGAAGATCTTGACGCTGTTTCCTCCTGCAGCTGTTATGTAATCACCAGACGTCTTACTGAACTGGCAACTGAAGATGAATGCGCTGGATTCCTTCCATTACGACTGATGTTACCTCTTGCCCTTCGTTCCAAGCAAGTGTCTCAATGAGCTTTTGACTACCGAGGTCCCATACTTGTAATTGATCTCTACCTCTGTGGGCTCCCGTGAGGATATACTGTCCCTTCACATCTATGCTGTCCCCACATATTTTTGGCCCGCAGATCGTACCTACTGCTGACTCAGTTCTTAGATCCCAGACATGCACCTACATAGAACTCTAATTTACATTTTGATCCCACCCTCCACTAAGAAGTACGTTTGGATCATCAGGGCTAAACCGGAGCCCGAAGAGTCTATTGTTGTGACCTGGTTTATGCCAGGAAACCCCTTCAAGATGGTGCTTGACGGACTTAGTTTCCTCGTCGTAAACCCTAATGACGCAATCTTTGCCTGCAGTTGCGAATAAAGTTCCCTTGGCGTTGTAGTCAAGAGCAAAGATGTAGTTATCCTCCTCTTTCTTCTCAAAAATGTTCTTGCCCGTCTTCGCGAGAAACTGAAACAGTGTTCCAGAACCGCTCGCCGCCAATATGGTAGAACTTGAAGTTGCTCCGATTGATTCGTTGGCGGGTCTCCATCTTAAAGCTGTGCAGGCGACCTTATCTTGACCTTTGTTTGTCGACAACTCGATCAGCTTGTTGGAGGTGTTGAGATTGTAGACCCGGACGATTCCGTCAGAACATCCCACAGCTGCCATGGTATCCTCCTCGTCGAAACGCACAACCATAACGTCTGCTGACTCCTCACTGTAGATTCCTTTGAGGACTCCCCGTTTTTTGCTGAACGGCTTATCGAAAATCCTAAGATGATTAGCCGGTGTACTTGCACTATTTCTTCTTCTCCATTAAATCAATACCGTAAATTGATGTCCAAATGAAGTAGATTCTATGGGGTTCTGATTATTAATACGAATGAACAACCGCCAACCAGCATCCACCGACGCAATAAAGTCAATTGGCAACTACTCGTACGATACCATGAAGTGCCTTGGAGAGGGAGCCTTTGGAAAGGTATACGAAGGCACGTTCGTACCAACCGGGCTCAGAGTAGCCATCAAAAGACTTGACCTTCGGCAGATCGAGAGTAACGAATATCTCAAGAACGCTATCAACACCGAAATCTCGATTCTCAAGAAGTTCAAGCATGAGAACATCGTGTAGTTCATCGACTTCCTTGCTTCGAAGAACAGCCTTTATCTCGTCATGGAATACTGCGAGCAAGGGGATCTTAAACGCTACCTTCGCAAAAATCCCGCCCTCACTGAGCAGCAAATGCAGGACATACTCAAGCAAATTATACGCGGATTCCAGGAGCTGAACCGCATGAAGATAACACACAGAGACCTGAAGCCAGCAAACATCCTCGTTTCAAACAACACATTTAAAATTGCCGACTTCGGCTTCGCCAAGTACGTCGGAAACTTCGACAAGCAAATGCTGAAGTCGTGTGTTGGCAGCCCAATCTATATGTCACCACAGATTCTTTCAAAGATGCCCTACACAACCAAAAGTGATATCTGGTCACTTGGAATCCTGTCCTACGAGATGTTTTACAAACAACTTCCCTGGACTGGCCAGAGCGAGGAAAGTCTTCTTGTTAACATCAAGAGCCAACCTCTCAAAGAACGTCAAGGGGCAGCATGGAAGCTCATTCAAAGAATGCTGGAGTACGAAGAAGACAGGAGAATCGATTGGGAAGAGCTTTTCGTCTGGGCTGGATTATCTAAGGACCGTTCTCAAGAAATTCTTGATAAGGTGATGCAATCTCCTGTTTCAAGCTCACCTCAGTCTCGGCCTCCATCTACAATTACTAATCCCTCGAAGCCGAGATCTCCTTCAGTCTCACCGGCTAAGGATCAGCCAAAGAAGATCGAAACAGTTCGGGATCAGACCCAAGAAGAGGTTTGGATGGTCGCGTACGTTACGATGGATTTCTTTTCGAAGATTCGAGCATTGAAGAAACTTTCGGAGGACAACGCTGTCTTGGAGCGTGTGCTCTATCTTGTGAGCAGACTTTTGTCGAAGAAGAGTGAAGGCATTACAAACAAGAAGCTGGTGGATCACGTTCGAGAAGTGAACACCGATATCGTTGACTATCTGTCACTCCACAGGAAGTACAACTCGCTCAAATCGGAATTCCTTCACTGGCTGAAGGAAGACGAGATACTCGCAGCCATCAAAGCATAACTTGACGGTCTGAAGCTCAGCAAGCCCAGCTAGAAGTTGCATCAGGAAACCTTCAAGGTCGCAAAGCTTCTGAAGGTGTACAATTCCAGAGCAAGCTTTCCGGAAATGCTGATGGAGCTGCGTTGCCCAGAATGATAATGTATCATACTAAGAGAACAATGGATTTCGGATACATCGAATACGAATTAAATGAGATTAGAGCCAATATCACTGCCGTTGCTGATGTTCATACCTGGGACCTTAGATGTCAGTTCCCTTTTCATTGTGGTAGAATCGAATGAACTGTTTCAGATACCGCCAGCATGCCTTTATCTTCCGACGTAGACTGTAATTCTATGGAATAAGGAATCCCTCAGATTTTCCCAATCGACTCACCAAGTCAAGAAACACCGATACGAAATTATCCTTCCAAGAGTCACTGTGTTTTCTGTGACTCGCCTCTTGCTTGGTTTACTGTACCGAATCCTTTCGCTTAGAGTGCTGAACAGGTGAATGCCTTTGATGCAACAGGCTATGAGCCAGTTCGGAGTTGTTTGCCGTCAGTTTTTACATTTCCCTGATCATGGAAGCCAATCGGCTCGATTATTCTTTTTGAAGATTCAGTTCTGCTTGAAGTTTTTCCACAACGTTCCCCACTGCTTTGCTGTTTTGATTGCTTGTATGCGAAAGGGCAGCCGAGCATGTACTTCTAAGCTTGTCGTTTTCTAACTGCAAGGTCATTATTGTCTTCTCCTTCTCCTTCACGATGCTTTCCAGAGATGAGATACGCTGGAGTAGCCTCACTTCAGCTGAATTCGACTGAACTGAAATTGACGGGACATCTCTGCGGTTGGAAGTATAGTCTTTCAGGCATTTCAGTGGGCTCCGATTAGCTGTATTCAATGTATGTTTGCTCCTCGATCTAGGAAGATACTTCCTTTGAAGTGAAGAATAGTGAGCCGAGCAAATCGATTCATTGGAACCTTCCGAGAACTCAGACTCGTCATCGGAAGAGGTACTGCGGAGGTAGGATGCACTGCTGATGCTGTACTTGACCCAGTTTGGGTTGAGTTTGACCTTGAACCGATTGCAGAAGGTGCACATCGGACTGATTCGTTAAATATAAGCTTCTGACTTATACTCAACATGCATCACTCACTCGTAATTGTCGGGCTCGATCACATCGTCGATCTTGAGAATCATCTTGACGACTTGGGTGGCCAGCTGGATCTGCTGCTTCTTCGAGGACAGTGTTTCATAGATCTTCTGGTCCTTCATGTCGTTGGTACCCTACGATAACATTGGCGTCAATACCTTGTTCAAGCAGTCGACGCCGAAGATTGGCTTGTTCTCCTCGAGCTGGCGAGATTTAGCAGCAGCCAAGTTGCTCATGGCATTCAGACCACTGTTCTCGGCCAAAGTCATAGGGATCTGCTCAAGAGCATTAGCGAAGGCACGAACGGCATACTGTTCGACTGTACTAATGGTGTCAGCAGACTTGTTAATAGCAAGTGAAGCGGCTATTTCAGCAGCACCTCCTCCATAGACAATCCGGTTGCATTTGATGAGTGTGGACACAACACAGAGAGCGTCGTGCAGGGACCTCTTAGCCTCCTCTACAATCATATTGGAGCCTAAGTTACTTGTGGTATGTACCTCCTCGAACAAGCACGGTCACAGCCTTGGAGTTAGCACAGTCTTCAATCACAAGCATTTTTTCGTCACTAGTGCCAAACTGAAGCTCCTTAATGCGACCAGCCTTGCCTAACTTGTCACTGGTGATTTCTTCGAACCTGGGGATGATCCTCGCACCGGTAGCCATAGCAATAAGCTCAATATCGACTCCACCAACCCATCTGACAGCTGGTAACTTGTTCTGTAGCAGCAAATGGTTTGCTTCGTCTTCGAATCCCCACTGGCAGAGCACAATGTTGCAATGACTGCGCTTCAGGTGCTCGATCATATCAGTGAAATATTTCTGCTCGAGTTTATACAACTTTCGGAAAGACTCCGCGCTTGTGATGTCAAGGTTGTGCTTAGTCTTGGGCTTTGGAGCCTCAAAGGGACAAGTCAAGATTGCGATCTTGGCGTCAATGACCTCCTTGGGCATCTGGGGATGCGAGAAGTCCTTGTCAATAAGAATACCGTTGATAAGCTGGGCATCTTCCATACCCCCTCCAGTCTTTCCCTGAACCTTGATGAGATCAAAGTTAACATCCTTACGTTGCAGGTCAGCAACGCTCAGGACAGCCTTCACAGCGATCTCAGCCAATTTTTTCTTATCCTTGCTGACTACTTTTGAACCAAGAGAGATCATGGCAGCATCTACGAGCTCTCCGTAATCCTTCTCATTGAACTTAATCTCCTCGGAAATTCGATCAAGCTCTTTCACAGCTATCTCGACTGCTGTGTCATACCCATCGGCAATCTTGAGTGGGTGGAGGCCTAAATAACTCTTGTTATACCCTTGTCAAGGAGATGCTCGGCTTGCTCCAACAACGCTCCAGCGAACACGACAACACCTGTGGTTCCGTCTCCAATTTCGTTGTCTTGGCTCTTTGACAGCTCCACCAACAGTTTGGCGATGGGGTGTTGGATCTCCATCTTCTCGAGGATAGTTGCTCCGTCGTTGGTGACTGTCACATCCTGGTCTGGTGAAACAAGCATTTTATCAAGACCCTTGGGCCCAAGAGAGGTCTTCAGTGTATTGGCGACTGTCTTGGCGGCGAGGATGTTATGCTGCGGTGAAATTCGGGAGTACCTTGAGGGCATCGATTCCTCGGACACGCTTCTTGGCTTCTTGCTCTCGGAGGATGATGTAGGGGCGGCCGTACTCGTCGAATGTGAGACTCATGATGTTTGAGTATTTTTAAAATTGTTCAAATATGAATTATAGGAACAGGAAGCCGCGTAGCCCTCATAAGGGATCCCTTCAGTAAGAGGTATGCCTGGGCATCTCGATGAACCCAGAAGAATAATAGTTTTGGAGAACAGCGAGCAAAACAAATATTCTGGGATGCTATTAAGAATGCTGATGAATGTTATCAAGTCGATTTGTGTTCGGCTTCGGAGCAAGCACATTCTTTTGACTGGAAATTTTAATGCACTAACTCTCCTTGATCGGAAGGGCAAGATCAGTGCAGCGCCAAGTTGGGCTCCCTCACTGATTGCTGCGCAGATATAAACATCATGGCAGCCCAACATAAATTTGTATTGGAGGGAAAAATCAATATAGTTGATATTGGCATGAGCAAGCGCAATATTAAGAAGAGGGTCTTCATGGACTCAGTAGTGGAGATAGAGCCAGAGGATGAGCCTGCCCCAAAGCGTCGGAGGAACGCCAGCAAAAAGAAAAATGGATACGCAAGCGACGATTCTTTTCAGTATGGCGGAGACGTCAGGAAAAACAAGCTTGAGAAGAAGTAGGAAAAGAAAAAGGAGAAGGAAGCCACGAAAGCTATAATCAACAACCCTCCACCCGAGCCAGAACCGGAACCAACAGACCGAAAGAGATTGCCACCCACCAAATCATAAGTCCGAACTCTTCCAGAGGTGAATACCGAATACGTTGTCAGGTTCATGGAGCCTAAGAAACCTAAACTCGACAAGTAACGAAGAATTTTCAACCCCGAGGAATATTATCGACACCTCGAGCAGAAACTCGAATACGAAGCTCGACTGGGTGAGCTATATGAGAAGTTTGGACACGTCGTTGCCAAGCAGGCCGAGCCAAAGTCTGTTGTGACAGCACGAGACCACCTTCTAAAGCATATATAGGAAGTTGGCAAAGAGAGGTGGTAGGAAAGATAACAACGCGTTCGATTGGCAAAGAAGGTAGCCAGATACGCTCAAATGACCTACAATAGGGCGGAGTCCCTTCACGAACAAAAAGAGAAAGAAGAGGAACGGAAAGTGAGGAGAACTGCGAGTAGCGTTTGGAAGTTGGTTCAAAAAGATTATTGGCGGAATATCAGTCGCGTCAACAGATTTTTGGATGCAGAGCAAAGGAAGAAGGATGAAAAAGAGGTGCAGAGCCGTCGTCTGGAACAGTTAGTGGAACGGCAGTTGGAAGTATCCAACCGTATCAGCCAGATGATGGAAGGGATCGATGAAATCAAGCTCAGCGGACTCGAAGTCTCGAATGTAGTGTTCCCACCAATCATCATCAATATCGAGACCAGCCAAATGAAGTACATCGGGTTAGAAGAGGATAAGACTATCAGACAGCCTCTGCTAATCAAGCATCCGCTGAGAGAGTATCAGCTGCTGGGAATGCATTGGATAGCGACACTTCATAGCCGCCGTATGAACGGTATCCTCGCTGATGAAATGGGTCTTGGAAAGACGATTCAAACAATTGCCTTCCTCGCTCATCTTGCACTTTCAAAGGGTATATGGGGACCACATCTAATTATTGTGCCGACGAGCATTATCATCAATTGGTAGATCGAGTTCAAGCGGTGGTGCCCTGCCTTTAAGATAATGACTTACTTTGGGAGTCCGAAGGAAAGAAAGATAAAGCGAAAGGGATGGTCACGCCTCAATTCTTTTCACGTTTGCATTACCAGCTACAAGATCGTGGTGACTGACCAGGCCATCTTCAAACGAAAGAAGTGGTACTATATGGTCCTGGATGAGGCTCAGCACATCAAAAACTATAAGTCTCAGCGGTGGCAGACGCTTCTTAATTTTAATGCACGATCTCGCCTCCTGCTCACGGGAACTCCACTTCAAAACGATATCAGCTAGCTTTGGTCGTTGCTTCACTTCCTGATGCCCTCACTCTTCACGAGCTATCAGGACTTTAACCAGTGGTTTAATGTTCCATTTCAAGAAGCACTCGAGAAGAATTTTCCAATTAGTCAGTAAATTCTCAGGAAGCTACACACTGTACTTAGACCTTTCCTTCTTCGAAGACTAAAGAAAGACGTCGAAAAACAGCTTCCTCATAAAACATAGAAGGTGGTGCCGTGCCCCTTGAGCCGCCGCCAGAAGTATCTCTACGATGAGTTCATTTCGCATGAGAGCAAGAAGAACCCAGAGATTACCGGCATGATGAACATTCTGATGCAGCTGAAGAAGGTATGCAACCACCCTGACCTATTCCTGCCAAGAGTGGAGGAAACTCCGTTCGGCCTGCCCACCATAAACCTTGTGGTACCCAACCAAGTTGTAATCAGTCTCAAAAAGGTAGAGAATCTGTACGAGACTAAAAAACTCACAATATCCTATCAACAAATAGCTGAGCTTGTGATCGATTAGTTCGAAAAGGTGAAGTGCAGCAAATTCTCCTTCTAATACTACGCAGACCAGTATCGGACCAGACTCCAGTTTGTAATCCTAAACTACCACCGCAGCCGAAAGATGCCATTCAGCATTCACAATAACGTCACAAGGGGGCTTATCAACAAAATAGGTACCTATTAAGCTCCACGGGTATCAACGGTGACAATCGAGGAGCGAATTCGATAGTTCGAGCCAGTCTTCAGCCAGTTCCTTTTCTGCGTTCCCAAGGTTGCTGCTAGAACTCCTCGGTTAGTGCTATCACAGTTCAGCACAGCCCATCACTCAAGCCTACAGCAGATGGAGTCCCACCTACCAGCGCTACGGCAATTAACAGCTGTGTTTCACACCGTCGAATCACAGCTTCTCGTTCACTTTCCAGGAAAGAACATTCTTCTGTACGACAGCGGCAAGCTGGTGAAGATGGTTGGACTTCTAAAACTAATCAAGCAAAGAGGTGAAAAGGCACTTATATTCACTCAAATGACTCGAATGCTCGACATATTCGAAAAGGTACTTAACATGAACAGGTTTAATTATGTGCGACTGGATGGAGGAACCAAGACGGAGATGAGGCAACAACTGGTAGAAAGGTTTAACAACGATCCACGAGTGCTTTGTTTCATCAGTTCAACGAGGTCTGGAGGAATTGGTCTCAATCTTACTGGAGCCAGCAACGTCATATTCTACGATACAGACTGGAATCCGGCCATGGACAGACAGGCTCAGGACAGATGCCATCGAATCGGTCAGACCCGAAATGTTACGATCTATCGACTCATCAGCGAGCACACTATTGAAGAGAATATTTTGATGAAGTCGATTCAGAAGCGAAGGCTTGACGAGCTTGTTACCTAGGATGGTATGTTCAATACTGAGTACTTCGAGAAGGTCAACATCCGAGATATGCTTCAAGGAGTCATCGGAGGCGGAGCCGGGGAAGCTCTCGAAGCTGATTTGGCATAAGTCGAGGATAATGAGGACAGAGAAATGTTGAGACAGGCTGAAATGGAGGGGAGATAAAATAACGACTTCGCAAGAGATGAAGCAATCCACACAGAGATGTTTCCTAAACTGTTTCAGTACGGGCTCGAAATGATCAAACTCAGTGGAGTCCAAGCCGTAGATGAAAGTGACGAGTAGGAGTAAGACGAAGATCGATAAGATGAGTAGGCTGATATATCTGGAGCTGAGTAACCACCCCAATAAAACATATCGGCAGAACAAATCTAGTCCCCTGAGAAGCTTGGAAATTCGAGTGCAAAAGAGCAACCAGCCGCAGTATAAATCGAGCGCCAACCAGAGAAGGACAACCCAACAAACATCGAAGAGGAGGAGGACGAACCCAACTCAATGAAGGTATCAGACTTTGAACGTTACAGCGGGATAATTACGTACCAGAAGCACTACAACTACATTAGACGTAACTTCTACGAGTCGGCAGATCCAAAGCCGGAGTAGTGATCGGTGCATTGGCTGTAGTGTTGGAAGTGCAACTTATACATTCGATTGATATTTAAATTTGATGGCGGAGTAGGCTCCAGCAGTCGAGGCAGCCGAAGAGGACAAGCTCGCTCTCATGGACGAGATTCTCGAACGACTCAAGTTGCTCAACTATGAGAAGGAGTTCCTCAAAGCGCGGTACTGAGTTCGCTAAGCCAGAGGTCTTAAGCAGCTGAATCCGATGTACTTCACACAGCAAAGCAACCCCAGCGAGCAGTTCAACTACTTCAAGAATCTTGTGAAGTGGCTGCTGCAGCTCAATGACGTGCAGGGAAATGACTTTTCAAAATACGACGATCCCATGACTGTCTCCACGAATATTCTTAACGAATGCAAGAAGATCGGTGTTCAGTGTGATTACCCGCCTCTCAAACTTCGACAAGGCAGCGGAGAGGAAGTGCTAACACTTTTACACCAGCTCACAGCCAAGGCACTAAAGAAGGTCAACTTTGCTTTCAAAAAGCCAGAGCTGGAAGCAGCTGCGAGCAACGAGGAGCCTTCCAAAAATGAGGAGGAAACGAACGTAGAGATGGATGAAGTCGAAGTGTTGTAAGTTGAGGAGGATGACTTCGATGACAAGGAGTATGTATCGAAGCAGGAGATCAATGAGGATCGACAAGTGATAAACTCGGTGATTCCTGAGAAGGACTGGCAGATGGAATGTGAACGGGTGGCCAACAAGTTAAAGATTACAGCTAAGCCGGACACGAAGGAGTGGAGAGCTCACGTGGATTCAACACGAACCTGTGGGGAAACCATCAAAAAGAGGTACTACCTGTGCTGACTCAGTATCCCGGAATCTCGAGTGAAACTGGAGAAGCTGGGTGACGAACTGAACAAAACCTTATAGAAGATCTTTAAATCTGAGAAGGTCATTAACTCGAACATGTCTGAGATCGGATCCGAGTACAGTGCCAAGTCGGAGGAAACCAAGAAACTGAGTACCCACTACAACAACTTGAACGCCTCGATCAAAGAGATGAACGAAAACTATCGAGTTATCTCTGAGAAGCTAGAAGTGCTTAACGTACTGGCCTGACTGATTTCAGAACAAAACCCAAGAACACAGTGGCACGATGACAGACAGTTCACCAGTTGTCAAGATCAAGGCATCCATTCAGAAACTTTCAAGCGAGATCAAATCGATCGATGTACGTATTGGAGTTCTGAACCACACGGTCCTGCACTACCGCACCAAAGAAAAGCGGATCGAAGAGCATGGAGATCTGCACAACATGCACGCCATCGACGAGTTTGATGATGAGTAGTGACGGCGATCAAACTGCCAATCAAATGCTTTTGGTTCCTTAATTGTTATGGGATTGGAAAAGAAGGCAGAATCTCATCCGAAGTCGCAATAAAGAAGGAGTCCGAAAAGAATCAAATGTACTCGTGGACAGTTGGGTTGTAAGGCGTAGACTCCTCGAACTGTTCCTCAACTTACTCAATGTAGCTGTGCTGTAAGTTGTACCGTGAGTTTGTCGGTTCTAGGTTCTCTGTTGGAATGTAAAATTTATCGAACATGGCATAGCAGTTGAGGGAAGCAAGGTCGTCCGAGAAGAACGATATTTCCCCGATGGTAAAGCATATCTGCTGGTGCGAGAAACCCACTTTGGACAGCACTTCAGTCAGGTGTTCCTTACTGAGCACGCCGGTTGAATTCTCATGTGCCTTGATATCCTGCTCCAGAGAGTTGTAGTTGAGTGTGATTAGTTCGGAGCAGCCGACGTATAGTTCCTCCTCCTGCTCGTTGTTGAGCAATGCGTATTCAGGGACAATCTCATCGATGACTCGGTTTATCAGCTACTTTGTAGGCTAGCGCTTGCCTGAGTCAGTAACCCTCTCCACGAACAGTTTCCTGTGAAGTTAGTTGTTCATAAAGAATGGCTCTCCCAGCAGGATGTTGTTCAGTGCATGGTTGTTGTATTGCTGCACTTTATCAATAGATCGCTCTACGTCTGACCGACTGTAGCGCTGTGCCATGAATTTAAAAGAAAGAAATTGACCTAGCTGCACCAACTATTCACTTGAGATTGAGTCGGCAGTGCTCGTCTGCTGCTGACTGTTATAAGCAGAGCTAGACCTGGTGGGAAGACCGTTCAGAGAAACCTCAGTCGACAATTTCTCTTTGCTTTCGAGATAAGCCAGTTTTTCCGTTAAGCCTTTCACAACTGTCTTTTCGACTAACAGCTCTCGCTGTAACCTGGCCAACTCTTCCTTGATCACAGTCGTCGCTTGGTACTGATTGTCTTGCTTCATAACATCGATTTCCTCTCGCAGAATACGAACTTGGGCTTGCAGCTTTTTCTCGCTCTCGCCAACTTAATTTTTGTGATTATTTGGCTTGTCAGAAGGCTGCTTCAGCTATTACCGTAGTTTGGCATTTTCGTTGAGGAGTTTTTCCTCGGTTCCTCTACTTTGCTCTGTAATGATCATCGAATTCAGGCCTGCAGTTATTTGCTTCTGTAGCAATTGCTTCAGTCTGTCTAACTCCTCGTAAAGCGCTTCCATTAGCCAGCATCGTACCATTGTTTTCGGCTTGAAGCTCTTGGATATCGGTACACTTCACCATGCGTCTCAATTTGTCGTTTTCCAAACGGAGGTACTTGATTGACTGTGGATGCTGATGGTGAGGTTTGGCACCCATGACCTCTCCCACTGCCATCTTCAGTCGCAGGTGTGTGGATCGGGGTTATGATTCTTCGGCCACTTTTTGCATTCGCACCTTCTCTTTTTCTAGGGCAGCCACCCTGGTCCTTAGCCGTGTTACTTATTATGCAGCTGAATTGTACTGTTCTGAATCAGAAGAAGCCATACGTTTCACTTGAAGAAGCTCACTATAAAGGAACTCCTTATCTTGGTAGATGTTCTTCGGGAGCAGCCTGGCGAAATCGTTGGGCTCACTTTGCTGGCTTACCTGCTGTTTTAACAAAAGATTCTTTCGGGTTGCTTCGCGGGTGTTATTTGCTGAGGGCAGTCTCTTCTTGAGTTTAAGTGTTGCCGGTTGTTGGGGCTCTTCTTCCGCTTCTTCCACCGCTGGTTCGTATGTTGCTGGTCGGTAACGTAGCATTGAATTCTTTGCGCTCTGTGGGCGGCGTTGTCGGTCTTTCCTAGGCTCACTGAGATGGGTACTCTGCGGAGTCACGTCTTTGCATTGTCGATTTCCCCACCGATTATATAATAATCTTTTGCTTACGAACCACTGCCATGCTCCCCGGAAACGATATGTATGAACGAGTGTAGCTGTACTTCAACGGCCGCAACCTTAAAGATCTCGACTTCTTCAGTAAGAGTGACCCTTGCTTACGGTTATTCTTCCAGGAGAATCCAGCCAATGTCTTGAAGGAAATTGGACGTACTGAAACAATCAAGGATAACATCAACCCCGATTGGAAACAGTCGTTCCAACTAAACTACATTTTCGAAGCGAGGCAAGAAGTCAAACTCGAGGTCTACGACGACGACGGGAAACAGATGGAGTTTATCGGGAGGGTGTTCACCACACTAGGTGCGTTGGTGGGAGCTCGCAACCAAACAAGCGTGCTTACTCTGAAGGATATGCAGGACAAAAAGGACACCGGAAAGGTTATTGTGCGTGTTGAAAAAGTCGAAGAATCCAACAGTAACCCATCGTCGGAATTCAGGTGCCGTGCTGATGAAGTGGAAAGGAGTCAAACTGATGAACACTGACAGTTTCTTCGATTTCTGGGACAAGAGTGACCCTTATCTTAAGTTCCTGAAGATCCGCCAGGACAACTCGACGATTCTGGCGGGCCAAACCGAAGTCATCAAGGAGAATCTGTCCCCAAGCTGGAACCCAATTGTGATTCCAATGGGAAAGTTAGTCTCACAAGCTGACCAACGCTTCAAGTAGAGTATTTTTGACGTAGGATCGAATGCTGGGACGAGTAAAAGGACCCATCGAAGCATCAATTCATCGGTGAGTGTTATGGAAGCATCCAATAGTTCAGTGCGATGCAGCTGCCAGCTGAGATCATCATGAAGAACCCCAAGGAAAAGAAACCTGGAAAGTTGCTACTGGAGAAATTCATGATACAGACTCTCCCGAGCTTCGTGGATTACCTGAGGGGAGGACTGCAGCTCAACCTTATAGTCGCAATCGACTTCACGGGCTCGAATGGAAGTCCCAGCGCACCAAATTCCCTTCATTACATGAATCCAACCCAGCCCAATCAATACCAGCTGGCTCTAAAGGGAGTATGGGATATCTTGTCAAACTACGATAGCGATCACCGTATCCCAGCATACGGTTTCGGAGCCAAGCCACATTTCAATGGCGGGCTTCATAGCAACGTCGCCAACCACTGCTTTCCTCTGAGCGGAGACCAAGGCTGTTCCGAGATCTTGGGTTTTCCGAACTTGATGGAAACATACAAACGAGCGGTAATGAGCTGCGAATTCGCAGGTCCAACATACTTCGCACCGTTGGTCAAATAGACATTGCAGCTCGCCAACTCTTGCAAGTTGGAAGGGTCAAATACCTACCAAATTCTTCTGATTTTGACTGACGGCGAGATCCACGATATGCAAGCCACAGTGGATCTCATAGTCTCGGCTTCAGGGGTTCCTCTCTCAATAATCATTGTTGGCGTTGGCAGTGCTGACTTCGCTAACATGGTAACTCTTGACGGCGATAATGGCCTCACCGATAGCAAAGGTTATCGCTGCCCCCGAGATATAGTTCAGTTTGTTCCATTCCGCGATGTCGGGACAAATTCAGCTTCGCTGGCTCAGGAACTATTGCGATAGCTCCCCAAGCAAGTCGTGCAGTACATGAACTTCATCGGAAAGCTCCCGAATCCCCCGCAGACAGTGGACATCAACAAGTTGGTAGCCCCAAAGCTGGCTGCTGAAGTGGGTCTAGTTGGCCAGATCCTCGGTTTGAAGTGATTAGAGCATAAATTGCATAACCGTCGTAGAAGGTAATTGAAACGCCTTTGGAACATTTAATCAACATTCGTTTAGGAAAAATGTCGGCACCTGTGCCTTTTCTGCATCTGCAACATGCTCGAACCACCCCGTTGAACCATTGCAAGCAGGTTGGCGGCGGAGAAAGCATCTCAGCGCAGCCACTCACTTGTCGCTAATCGAGTTCGACCGTAAAACTCAAAGAATAGATTGAACCGGCAAGTCAATCTACCAAGAGGTCACGCACAAAGTTGCCTGATATTTACCAGCCAAGGTTCTTCAGAAGGCTTGAGAGCAAGCAGAACTCAAGGACAACGAAACAGCAAAAGCATGAATATGAAGGCTCTGGTTCAAAAATGGAGAAAGCCCAAAGACTACCGACGTTACCACGGCTTGTTAGCGATCCAATCCAGACCAACGAGGAGCATAAGAACTTCCGAAAGTTCATCCGCAGGGTGCTGAGTCGTCGACGAGACCTTCATCGCCGAACGGACTCCAATGAAGCTGCGCATGTTCTGCAACCTTGCAGCCCACGTGAACGAACACATCGGCAGTATTATCAGCCTCATGAACCACTGCACGACGGTATGTTGTGCCTTGAGCTGGATCTCAGCAGAATCTAGGACCTTCCATAACCCCCGACGCCGACCCCGGACAGCCTGCAGCTGATCCAATGGTGACTTTACCACTGCGTTTTATTTCGCTTATATGGAGCGTCCGAACGACAAACTGAACGAATCCAACGCCAACATCCTCAATACCTTTGACTTCTCCAGCATCAACTGCTCAGACCCGAGCCTCAGCGACGGCTCTAAGCTGTTGTACGAAAATGAGCTGCCTTTCGAGATTCGGATTCAAGAACGCGAAGGAGTTGTGAACACACTCCCCAGCACCGAGCTGCTCCGCATAAAGGTGCTGGTGGAGGGGGATGAGAAGCACCCCAACAGTCTGCGCATCGAACTCACCAGCGACAACGACTTGTACTTCAACTTCCAGCATGCAACGAGCGATGAGTAGTTTCGGCAGGTCAAGGAGCGGCAAAACTTCTACATCGAGTTCAAACAGTACCCTGGCGTCATTCTGCGCAACCTCGCTAAAGCAGAAAAGGAGCCGCAGGTCTACGTGCTAATCTTCACAATCTTCACCGACTACGAAGGATGCTTCAATATCATCCAGCGTACCGAGTTCAAGAACTACGAAGTGCTATCCTTCGACTTCAAGAAATCCTCAGACGTACCATCGGTTGCTAGCTTAGGACTTCATCAAAAAGGTTATTACCTACCGCTATGAGGTCATGAAAGCTCGGCTAGAAATCATGGAAACACGACTGGCAGACATCAACGATCTCGTGCGCACCAAGAACCCTAGCTTATCACTGCAGATCCAAAAGAAGATGCCCTATGCCCTCAAGAAACAACAGTTTTGATAGTTGCATGAACTACGAAAGAGTAGAACCCATCCGACCGCAACTTCCCCAGTGGGAGGTCTAACGTCGCAACCAACTCTACAAGAATTGGGGGCGCTACCAGTGCTATTGGTGGCGGGGAGGCCAGCCCGTCGTTATGGTCACAGCACCTTGGAAGATACTCGCCATCGTGACCATCGAACTCTTAGCAACTTGGAAGCTCGTGGTCGTGGCGAATACAGTGCTCGCTGCTGTACACTTTGTCTTACTGCTGGCCTCATTCTTAACTATCTTCATGCTTCTGAGGAAAGACCCGGGAGTGAGTTCGAGCTGTTTACCAGTCGCAAACTAGTAAAAACTATTGGGTGCTAACGGCTATTGCCGTGCATGTCGCATCTACTGTGAGGATGGCATCTAACACTGTCCTTCATGCGATTGCTGCATAAGGGATAGTTTGTTTCACTCGACGATACTGTAAAGATGCATCACTGTCAGCAATTATCCACACTGGTCAATAGCGCTGGCCATGACCATCATGAGCTTCTTGTATGCCATTTGTGTGATACTATTCTTCAAGGAGTGACAGGATTCATTGATTGCGCAAACACTATCATTCGGAGCGTAGGTTGCCAGTTGTGTCGGTTGCTCGTGGAAGGGTGTTGTCCAAATCGGCTAAGATGTAGAACATCGCGGCGATTCCCAGTACATTGGAATCCATGTCATCTGCGTTCATGATGGACATCGAGTCTCCTGCAGAGTGATGGTACGTGAAATAGAACTCGTGATCGGGAGTGTCGTAGACGCTATTGGCCATGACAGGCACACCAGCCGAATACAATGGCGAAGTATCCGCACCATGTCCTTCATCGTTGACAAGGGAGGCATTGATGATGGACATATAGTTGGCGGCGATGGATTTAATGATGTTTAGACCTGCCTCTGGTCCGTTGTAGCCAAAGCCAAGCAGCCTAGTGCTTCCCAAATCGTTTTCGAAAGCTACGATATGATTTGCGAGTTCATCCTTATGATTGAGTGCATACTGCTGCGCTCCATTTCTTGGATCTCCCCATTCTTCCCCGCTCCAAGCAATAAACCTTAAAGTTCTCTTTGGCCTCAAACCATTCTTCTTGATCAGCCGCATGGCTTCAAAGATAGTTATGAATCCTCCTCCGTCATCATTTGCGCCAGTTTGTGACCCTGTATCCCACGAATCAATGTGACCACCCATCAGCAAGATCTTATCAGGTTGTGTAGAACCTTCGATTTCGAATATAAGGTTGCTTGAATTGGCGCCTTCAACCTTCACGCTTTCCATAACTAGATGAAGAGTGATGGTTTGGTTTCTCACCTGCATCCTCTGGAACATTTCGGCGTCCTCCTTGGTAATAGCGGCGACTGGTATCTCAGGGTAGGCACTATCGTAGAACTGGATGCCAGTGTGGACTGACTCAATGGAGTCAGGGGTTACTGATCTCACCAAAGCAGCTACAGCACCGTATTTGGAAGCTCGACTTGCTCCGGCTACTCGATAGGCTACTGTTGAACCGTAGTTTATCCATGGGGCATTGTACACGACGATCTTGCCTTGGACTTGATCTTTCATAGCATCAAGTTCATCAAAACTTCTCACGACGATTGCGTTGGCACGGATGTTTCTACAGTTAGGTTCACGCGTACCCTGGTGCTGAGCCTCCCAAACCGATCAGCTTTAAGGGAGACGGTGTAGGTCTGGGTGAGTAAAGCGTCAGACTTTCAGTTCCCCTAACCCATTTTGTAAAGTTCACAACAGGCTACAGCCTCACATTGTCGAATTTCTCAGCGACTGCCTGGTCGTACATGCTCTTAATAGCTGACTCCAGCACGGCTGAGCCCCACATTCTTGGTCCGTATGAATCGCTGAGGTTGGCCAACCGTTCATATGCCTTGTGGTAGAAGAAACCATTGGGATCAGCGATGCTGCTTTGGAGCAGCTTGACTGTACCACTGTAGTCCTTCTCGCAGACTGCTAAAACCGCCAGCAGAAGCAACAGAGCCAAGAGGTGTTGTCGCATAATAGATATTTTATTATGGTCTGAGGTCAAGAATCAGTAGAAAAGAGTTTGAGTTTGCTACGGATGTATTCGAGTTCTGAGGCGTGTTCGGTTCTGTCAAGCCTGGCAATGAGTGCTTGTTGGATGAAGTCATCTTTCCGTTTGAGTTAAGATCGGGACATGTCCAGTTTCACCTGCAGCGATTCTAGCTTTCGACGGAGTGTGTCGGACTCATTTCTCAGGTTGTCAATGATGTTTTCGTAGTGCGACTTCACTGACTTCTCGGCAGCTGAAAGTTTCAATTGGTCAATTTCGCTCTGTGCTTGCATCGATTCGGTAAGGCGCCGAGCCTATTCAAGCTGTACCTTGAGCTGAAGGATCTCCTCATTCTTTGTTTTGATGTTGTTTCTGAGTGCCTCGCTATCGGTGAGGTGGCTTTTGAGTGCTGCATCGAAAGTGTGGTCTGTCGATGGGGAAGGTTGGACACTCTTCCCACTTGCCTCCAAACTCTGAATGGTTTCCTTCTGCTCCTCGACCTGGTTTTCTAGTTTCATCAGTGTGAGTTCGTACTCATCAGACATTCTTGCCTGCTATTCTAGCAGTTCCTTACACTTTGCCTATAAACTCCGGGCCAATTCACTGTCGTCTGTTTTGAGCTTTCTACTTTGAAGCTCCATGATATGAAGCTCTTTCTCCCTCTCCGACTGTGCCAATGTCTTCACTTCCGACACCAGTCTCAAGACTTACAGTTTGGTTCGTTGAAGTTCATTCTCCAAAAGTGCTTTATCGTTGCGTAGCTGGTAAAGTTCTTACTGCCTTCCTCCATTCACCCTTAACTGCTCCAATTCCTGGCATTTTTCAAGGTAACGTTGCTTCATATCCAGATAAGCCTCCTGCTCGTTTTAAATACTGTTCTGAGCAGGTACTACCACTACACTCTGCTGCTCCTGTAGTCTTAGCCTTGACATCTCATTTTATTGTGAACGAAGCCGATCTACCAACTCACTGCTCGTCTTCCGCATTTCTTGGAGCTGCTGTTGCAAACGCTCCACTCGACTATTGGCTGCCGAACTGGCATTCTTCAATGCTTCGTTTTCTCCCCGAGTGTTGTCCATAGCCATCTGCAGTTCGTCCACTCTCACCTTCCAGCGCTGCAGTACCTATTCGTTATTGGCGTTGAACCGCATCTCCAATTTCTTAAACTCGAACATCGTGTTGCCTAGGCGAACTTCACAGTCCTTCCCCACCTCAATGAGCTGCTGCGAAAGTCGTTTCACATCTGCCTCCCGAACTGCGATATCCTTGGTAAGTGTCAGTTTGGCTTCCTAAAGAGATTTTATTACGTGAGTACTTTTCCGCAGTTCGTCTTGAGCACATGCTAATTACTCCTGCAGTCCCACCGAAAGCTCTCGGAAACTCATGGATTCTGCTTGCAGCTTTGAGTTCCTCTGGGTTTACAACATTAGCTTTCTGTTAGCTTATCGGATCTGCTCCTTCTCAATACTCAGTTCCTGCTCGAGCTCAAGCAGTTTCGTCTTCGTTGCCATTCTTTACATCAACCCTTGCTCGCAACTCTTCAGAGGGTCCCTTGTTATCTCTACGCTTTTTTATAGATCGAGCTTTTCGATCTCGAGACGCATTGCCTTTAGCTGGTCCTTCGCGCTGATTCGTTCGCTTCGATGCTCAGATTACCGACCAACTCGAACCCTGTAGGGTGATGTGCCATCAGCAACCCTCGCCATAATAAACCAATAATCCCTCGGAAGGTCTATAATATTTTCTCGTTTAAAGAATGAACCCCATCTTTAACCAAAAATACAAGACAACGCTGTGTAGGCACTGGCAGACAACAGGTGCCTGCACAATAGGAGTCCGATGCGTTTTTGCTCATGGTCAAGCCGAACTCCGAAACCCCAACGATCCGATTACCTTAAACCAAAATATCTTGAGTGACCCGAAGATGCTTTCTTCTTTCATGGCAACACCACTTGGAGACGTTACCACAGTCAATGCAATGGTGGTCGCTCAGCAATACGAATCATTGCTGCAGGAGGCCGAGTAGCTGAGGAAGGCATTGAACAAGACGGATGACACTCAAGCCTACAATAACACTATCCAGCAGGCCAAGGAGTACATTGACAAGCCACACTTCGATATCACCACGGATCCAATGGTTCAGAAGCGCATCACAACTGCTCAACTTAAACTGATGACCCGCGAAATGGAGAAGATGACCTACGTGCATCCCATCATCATGTGCAAGATCAAGATTGCCAAGGAGCTGCTGGAAGCCGAAAATATTGATGCATGCAGCATTATCCTCGACCAGCTCATCGAACGACCGACCGTCAGCGCAGCGGAGAAAGAACAATACGAAAGGATCATTGAGCAGGCCAGCCAGCTATCCATCCAACTTATCGCTGAGGAAAAGGTGAAGCTGCAGAGACTGCAGAAGGAGCAGGAATACTTAATCAGGAGGCAGCATGAAAAGCACCAAAGCTTCCAGGCACGCTACTGAGGTGATTATCTTCGCACATTGCCCATAGTAGACTTAATCAGTTGAGCTTGACCTGCACGTAGATGGTGCAGCTGCCCCAGGAGGTTTCGCCTTCAAAGCTATCCACCATTCGCCACGTCTGTTCGTTTGAGTAGTCATCTAACCTCTTGGTTAGAGTCACGAACACCGTACCTACAGTCAAGACGATAATACCTTGCTTTAGCTTACGGCTGTGATGACTCAGTTCCCGCATTAGTGTTGGACTGTAGCAGGTGCTGCTGGCAAACACAACAGACCCGTCGCTCCAATCCGCCTGCCGAAAGTCGCTATTGTTAACTTCCAGCTGTGGAAGCTCGTAGTCCACTCTGTCCACTTCGTTGATAAGTCTTTCAATTTCAGTCCGATTTTATTGTACTTTCTGCACGAGCTTCTGTGATTATTCGTGCAGAGAACTGAGAATTTCAATGCCTATGCCTGAATTGATGAATAGTTGCTACATTTTCGGAAGGGGTAGCAGAGTGCCGCAGCCACCAGCAGCTTTCCAGTGCCGGAACCTAGATCGTAAAAGATCGGTTTGTCGCATACTATGTACGGTCGGAGGTGCACCATCAGTCTCCGAAACGTTCGAAATTCCTATGGAGCGCCATGTAAAGTACAATTTCGCCATAGTTAAACTCGTTGCACGTCATGAGCTTGCTGACGCGTTCGTTCTTGCTTATTTCCTTTCCCCTCACCAAAGAAAAGCCCAGAGTTAAGCGTGCAAAGTACTCCTCCAACTGCTTCTCTGCCAAGTTCTTTTCCTTTTCTTGATCCTTGTCCTTCTCCTTCTTATCCTTTGATAGAAGCTTGCCAGGAAGACTCTTAGCTTTCTCCAATAGACCACTTAGAAATGATACCATGCGCTGCTTGCCGTCGGGTGTTAGCCGTTCAATCAGGCCGAAGTACTCCTACATAATAATAGCAGCCGATGTGAAATCACAGTGCTTCGCTATAACATAACTCCCTGCTGTTGGATAATCGCATGAACAGTCAGCTGCTATGTGAGCGTTTCACTGAAGAGTAACCGCCTACACCGCATCCAATCATTACGAGCGTCTCCTGCAGGCGTATCACCAACACCATCCGCAGTGTGGTTCGCAGCGAGATCGTTGGATAGATGCGCCACTACCAATCAGGGCAACTCCAGACGATGAAGTCCATGGTGTTGGAGAGCAGACCCAAGGATCGACTACACGGGAATGAGAAGTAGGATTCCGTTGAAAACTGTCTAGAAAAGAAGGAAGCGGGATTTTTCAACGATCCAGTTACGCGCAAATTGGAGGCAGATAGCAAGTAAGCTGTAAGTGCGCAACGCTATCGATATGTCAATAACTCAATACGGAACAAATAGAATAACGAAGCCCTAGCTTCGATCGAGTCTCCTACACGATAGATCACTGTGCGGAAGGTTAGTTACCAGAAGAGAGAGCCTGAGGAGAAGCTGACAGGCATCACCACTACAAAACGTTTTGAGCCGGAGGAGGCTGTGCGTATAATCAACAAAGATGTGGTGCGGTATGAAGATATGCATGAAAAACTGAACACCCTGGAAACAAAGTTTGCAAGCATGCGTGCGATGCTAGCAAGCAAGCGTGAGGACCGTCGGCTATTTTTATAGGCACAACAGAAGTAGCGAGCAGAAATCGAGTTCTTCCGAGCTGAACGATAGCAGAGAAGAAGAGAAGAACAGTAAAGAAGATCGGGGTAAAGGGTACTGAAACCCACCGGCCCAAGCAAATAGATCCTGAAAGCCGTCGTAACCCAAGTCAAAGAGGTCAAGGACCTGAAGTACATGGACCATAATCCCTATAACGCTGCCGACAAGACCTACTACGTATCAGAAGTGGTTTCAACATACAAGGATGCCAAGTCTGCAGCGAGACAGCATATCATGCACAGCATCAAGTCACTCAAAGCAATGCAGAATTGTCGCAAGCGGACACTCGTTGACCTGCTTCCAAAAAGCGTAAGCTTGAGCAAAAAGGAATATTACCGGGGTATCTATCGAGCATAACTTAGATAAGAAAACAGTGGTATTCGACCTCGACGAGACATTGGTGCACTGCAATGAGTCACTTGAGTTACCTCACGACATTCGAATTCCGATTCGCTTTCCAAATGGAGAAAGTACTGAGGCGGGAGTTAACATACGACCTTATGCACGGGAGCTCCTCCAAAACCTTTCTGTTGACTTTGAGATCATCGTGTTTACTGCCAGCCATGCATGCTACGCTAACGTTGTGCTGGACTATCTCGATCCCGAACGGAAGTACATCGAGCACAGGCTCTTCCGCGAGCACTGTTATGAGGGTTCCGAAGGTATGTACGTCAAGGACCTTCGGATACTCAACCGTTCACTTAACTCTATTGTGCTAGTGGATAATGCTGCTTACTCGTTCTGCTTCCAGCTGGACAACGCCATTCCTATAGTTCCATACTACTCAGGGGAGAGAGACTTCGAACTTTGTGCACTTGAAAAATACATTCAATCGCTGGCAGGACTACGTGACGTCCGAGAGCAAAACCGACGCACATTTAAGCTCGACCGATACACCTGCTTCGACGATCCAGAACGTCTGGTCGAAGCACTATACCTATGAACTTTCAATTGACGAGTTTGTTGAGTTGCTCCTTGATTCGTTTGAGGTTGTCGTGGAAGGCAGTGATCTGCTGGGGGCTCAGCTGAAAGCTTGTGGTCTTGTTCCGACTGCCATTCAACGTCTCGAGAGTCATCAGTATTACTGGCTGGTTGGCTTTTGAGGATTGGCTCGCGAGTTGCATGTCGATCCGCCAGTCTAAGGACACCAGCTTCTCTGCTTGAGTGAGTCTACTTTCGGTTGATTGTATGATGCCTGCGTAAGCTCTAAGATACGATCGGACATGCTGGCCAGCAATTCTACAAGCAACCTCCGTAGTTGCTCATCGAATTCTTCTGGAAACAGCGACTCCAGGTCCTGGAAGTTCTTGACTCCAGCCTGATCAATAAGCTTGCCAAGGTTGAGCAGCAACAGCTGTGCCTCCACCTCCGTGAGTGACATATCGCCGGCAAAGTTGGCCGATACTGGCGTTTGGTAGTGCTGATCGAAGCTTCGGAAGTTGGACTTAGCGAGCAAGGCATACTCCAACAGCTTCTTCACATACTTCTTTGACGGTGCCTTGCTGAGCAGCTGCAACGATTGATAATCCATTGGTAATGTCCAGCGACTGCTAAATCTAATAAGCTTGCCGCTGCTGCCTCGAGAAGGCTGCTAAGGAAATCGAAAAGCAGAACTAGACATTCCTGGAGCAGAGAGCCATCATGAAGGAATTGCAGCTACAACTACAGGAAGAAACCATCCGGTAAGTGGAGCTGGCCAAACGAATAGAACAGAAGAAGCAGCGATTGAAAGAGAGAGCTATAATGGAGCAGGGCCTCAAGCTGGCGGCCGACCGGTTGGAATACGGAGATTAGCTTGCAACGGCTGCCAGTCAGACTGCCGCAATGACCCTTAAATACACTCAAACCCTGAAGGTAGGAATTCACTGAACTTAGGCAGTCAAAGAACAGCTGTAAAAGGCACGGGACGGATTTGAATAGGAGGACGTCGATATTTGTGCAGAAGTTTCAATTGTGCTGTCAGGCGATGATCTCGGTGATGAGGAGTTAGAAGCAATCGAAACACCCAGCGTAGCACTCAACGCTTCGGATGAGGAGGTTGAGTTAGACTGGCTGAGACTGGACAAAACGAACTCTCAGGTTGTGTTTGGTTCGGTTGTGCACCACGAAAATTTAAGCAGAAGTCAGCACCATATGAAAAGAAACCTCACCATGCACGAGATTAGGATGGAACTGTCCGAAGCCAATGAAATTAGCTAGGTGAGCGACCTAAAAGAATAACAGAACGAGCCACAAGTGCAGCTAATAGAAAGGTTAGTGAAAGAGGAGCGGTTTGGGGGGTTGTCAGCCATGAGGTTAAGAGCCGAGCTTGTGAGGAATAATGTGCAATGCATCCCATATTCCCTTCGGGAGCGAATTTGGCAACTCTTAATTGGGAACCCGTTGTTCATTACGAACTAAATATACGAACTGTCGATTGAGAAGGCAAGAAGTAAGCTAGACCGGCTCACAACTAAGACTATTGGTAAGGATGCCCTAACGAAGAATGCGATCTCTCGAGGACATTTCCACACTTAAAACTCTTTCAATAGAATACAGACATGACTTGCGACCTTCGAGAGTTACTGCACGCCTTAGCAATCTTCTGCCGCTGTGGGTATGTGCAGGGTCTCGCCTACCCTGCATCACTCACGCTCCTGCTCATGGATAAGTACAAAGCATTTCGATGCCTCGCAAATCTCCTATCAACCGAGTTTCTCCATCTCATGTTGACCTTTGATTAGCACGACTACCGGCTCAAGAATAGAATCTTTGAGCATCTCATAAAAAAGCACCTGCCGAAAGTATGGAAGCATCTCAATAACTCTGGCATTTCCCCAGAAGTACTGTTAGTAGAATGGTTCTACTCGCTGTACTGTCGGGCTTTCCGCTTGGAAGTCGTGATGAAGGTTTGGGATCGGTTGCTGATTGACGGCTAACCAGCCTACTACTCAGTTGCTCTGGCGATTCTTAAGCTTTGCGAGCGAACTGTTCTGTAAGCTGAGCCGACCATTGCCTACAGCATCATTAAGACCCAGAGCCGTCTCCTCACATTCGAGCAGCTGATGGAATGCAACCGGAAGTTTCAGCTCACAACAACAACATACCACGATACTATCCACCTCCTTACTGGCAAATGAACTATCATGATTTTCCTTATCGTTCCTGCAGGTAACTATTGATACTGAGCCCTGTCGTGTTGAGCCGAATTGTTTGCGTTGTGACTTTATCTATTGCTTCCTTGTATATGCCTTCGAAGCGGTAAAGGCACAGCTGCACCTTAATGCGCTGAATCAACTCACGAACGTTCTTTGATAGGTTCTGGAAGCCTTCCTTTTTTAGTGCGTTGACAATGCTCTCCTGTTTCTGATTGAGCGCCGACAAAAGTGTATCCTGAGACTCCTCAAAGTGAAAGATTCTCTTGGCGAGCTGGATAGAATTGGAGTAGGGAGTGAGCAGATGGAATTCCACACAGTTGGTAATGAAGTACATGACATTCGGATTTTCAGTTCGAAAGAAGACTCCCCATTCTCTGCTATCCCCCACCAAACTATATTTTTGGCTGCTTGATAGTGTGTATTCATTCGAACACATGGCTACCTTCCTGACCTAAATCTTGCGGGTGCATTCTTTCAGCTGCGCTCTTATCAACTGTTATTTGTCAGATGTCACGCTCTCAATGAACCGGAAGAAATCCGATACTCTTTTCTAGAGGTCGTTAATGACTGTGGGGTTGTTCAGGTTGGCTCCCTCTTGGAAGTTTATTCCGGTTGCGCCTTTTGCAGTTTGACCTGTCATCACCAGCCGGTAGGCCTTCTCCAACTCAAACATATCTCTCAACGATTCCTACTCTGTCTTGTTTTTGTTAGCCTTGAGACTTGCCACTACCTTGGCGATCTTAAACGTGTCAGCCGACTATTTCCTCGGGGGCAGCTTAAACTTGGGATTGGAAATGCACTGCTCAAGCATAGACATATTGAAAGTACCTGCGACAACCTCGAAATGTATCTCCTTTGGTATCTTTAAGACAAATGCCATATTGTCGAGAGTGTACACATCAATCTTTTCTCGGAATACGTCACTTTCGCTCGCCGCACTCTCAATCAGCTCGTAGAAAAACGATTTTTTGTAGTCGTCGAAGGTATCCTTCTAGCTGATAGAGTTGGCCAGTTTAAGCAGCATCGTCATCTTCACATTCACCCTTCTCGGTGCTGCCTGTTTCCGCTCCTTGCTCGCTAAATCCAGTATCATAGCCAGCTCATTATACTACTTGGTACACTTGCTCAGCCCAATCTCCAGTTTGAAGTGGTCCCTTGGAAACAGATCATCAAGCTGTCCGAAGATGCAAACGTACATCATCTGCTCCAAATCGTAGATGCCCTTACAGAAGGTATTGATTCGCTGCTGGCAGTCGACACTCAACGCCGATAGGCTGAACTTAATCACTTCACCAGTCACTGACCCATCGAACAATCGGATTCTGTTGGCAATTTCCTTAACCTTTTCGAGTTCTTCGCTGTTCGGGTTTTCCTTTGCGGCGAGTTTTTTCTCAAGGGAAAAAAGCATGGCTTGGTAACTCTCTGAGTTGCTCTTGAGCACCTGATGGAGTTGGTCTCTGTAGATCCTCTCGGCCTACGCGTCGACATTGTAGTTGCGAATTCGCTTGGTGTATTCCGACTCTTCGACCTCCATAAGAAAAAATATATTACAGGCTCCGGCTCAGGAGGATATAATTTAATATTAAATATAACGTCGCGATGAGCAGCCTGCCCGACCGTACCGCCTGTCCCTAACGCAGCCCACTAGAACCTGTTTGTCATCGAGGATAAGTGCCTGCTAACCAACCGCACTACGAAGTATATCAAGGGCAATTTCCTTGGTAAGGGCGGGTTTGCACGCTGCTACGAATTTCGCAAACAGGACAGCAAGGAGCTATTCGCAGTCAAGATCATCCAGAAGTGCAACCTTACAAAGCCCCGCTCTAAACAAAAAGTACGTGCTCCACTCATGCAGCTCATCAGCGAAATTAAGATCCACGAGTCCCTGCGGCATCCAAACATAGTCGAGTTCAAGCATACCTTCGAAGATAACCAGAATGTGTACATCTTGCTGGAGCTGTGCACCAACCACACACTCAACGATCTGCTCAAACGGAAGAAGAGGCTCAGTGAACCAGAGATGCAGCTGTACCTACTGCAGCTGCTCGACTCCCTTATCTACCTCCACGACGCCAAGATTATTCACCGCGACTTGAAGCTTGGTAACCTCTTCCTGACGGAAGCCATGTCTCTCAAGCTCGGCGATTTTGGATTAGCAAGCCGCATTGAGTTTCCAGGCGATAAGCGCAAGACGATCTGTGGAACACCCAACTACATTGCACCTGAAATTCTTGAGTCGAAGGGGCATAGCTACGAAGTCGATACCTGGAGCTTCGGTATAATCATGTACACCCTTACCTTTGGCCGTCCACCATTCGAGTCGAAAGACGTCAAGGAGACTTACAAGAAGATCAAGGCAATCTCTTATAGCTTTCCTGAGGGGAACTCAGCATCGCCTTCACTAAAAAACCTCATCACTTCGATCTTACAGCGCGAGCCCCACAAACGACCTACCCTAAAGGACATCAAAGAGCATGAATTTTTCCGTGGAAGTAGCTTATCCAGACAAACCTCGATTCTTCTGAAGGTCCAAGCATCAACGAGTAACCTCACAAAGCTGCCTTCGTACAAATAGTCCAACCGAGAGCTGAGTGACAACGGCAAGCTGTACACCAACAACGACTTGATAAGCAGTAAAGAGTTTCCTCTGAAGAAGGATAAAAGCCAAGAACGGTTTATGAACACTGAGAGAAACAATAGCTGTTTCCGTACGCCCGTAAAGCCTCAGAAGATCCAGCGGGTGAAGAGCCAGCGTGTCTTTAAGTAACCGAAGAACAAGTAGAACGAGGATACGCCGGTTGCTGAGTAAGTGTCCGTTAAGAAATGGATTGACTACTCCAGCAAGTATGGAATAGGATACCTCCTAAACAATCGGTGCTATGGGGTTTACTTCAATGACTCTACCAAGATCCTTGCTCAAGGAGATGATCACTTCTACTATGTCGAGCGGGTTGCTAAGGAAGATATCCCCAAGAAGTACAGCTTTGCGGACTACCCGCAAGAACTCAAGAAGAAAATTGGCCTGTTCAACCATTTCAAGGGCTACCTGAAGGATGAAGAGGAACCGAAGAAGCAACAAGCACCTGCACCTTTGCTGGACCTACGCAATCTGGTCTACATCAAACGATGGTTCAGGTCAAAACACGCAGTGATATTTCGGATGAGCAACAAGACAGTGCAAGTGATCTTCATCGATCAAACCGAAGTGATCATCAACAGTGCTGCCAAGTCTGTGGTCTACTACAACAAGAATCACGAACGCTTTGACTACCTCATACACGAGGTCATGCAGTCCGAGAATAAGGAGCTCATCAAAAGGTACCAATAAGTCTTATGCAGGTTTCAATACACCAAGGAAGTGCTCAACGAAATGGCTAAGGCCCACGAGCAACGACGAGAGGACGAGGATCCCTACAGGAAATCTAAGTAGCAGCCTCCACAACAGCGGTAACGCTCCGCCGAAAAGATCCTCGAGGAGAAGGACAACTTTTCAAATACCCTGCAGACTCCCAAGAAGGGCTACAGCGAGTTCCGCTATCTGCGCTTCAACGAAACTGCTAGCGTCAAGCGTGAATGATTAGCAATCAGAGTGTTTTTGCTTGGAGTCACAGATCAGTCGCAGTCACCTCCTAGAATTTGGAGCTCAGCTTCTTCTCGAGTTCCTCGATGGTGGAGCTTCCCATGTCGTCGAGTGCGCGTGTGAGCTCAGTGCGGCGCATGGGTCTGTCTGCTAGCATTTCCAATGCCATGTACCTGAGCAGCATGATCCGCACTTTACTGTCACTGTTTTTTGTGCATGGAAGCAATCCGTCGAGCCTGAAGCAAAAGTCCAGCATGTAGTTGAAGAACAGTTTCTTGTTGATTTCTGGCTTTTCAAGTTCATCAGCAAAGGCAAGATTGAGTTTTTTCTTGCGAATGTACTAGATTAGAGGTTTGCTGAGCGTATCGTAGTGCGGTTCGATGTCAGCAATGATTGTCTTGATGTAGCCAGCCAGCTCGCTGTAGATCTCGTGGGCTGTGAATCTCTTGAAAGTCTATTCTGGAATGTTGAAGATGTTCTCTCGGTTTTGGACCCAGCCCAGCAATTTCTTGAGCCTTGTGAGAATGCATTTTATGATCAGCACGCTGTCCTCGTTGAAGTAGACCTTCCCGAACTCCTGAGCGATCCTTGCCATCGCTTTATGCACGAACTCGAGCTTGAAAAGGTGGTTCTCAGCTTCCTCGGTATAGAGCGTTCGCAACTTTTCCAGCTCGTCCAATAGTCTGTACAGGTTGATTTTGGAACTGTCGTCAACTCTTGAATTCTCCTTCTCCTTTTCCTTCTCCTTCTCCTTCTGCTTTTATTTGTCCGTATCCTGGGAGGCTGATTCCTCCGAAATCAATCGCTGAAAGGCTGGCACCAGCGATTTCAATTTGTTGGTTGTTTCTGGCATGCTACTGCGCTTCTCCAACTTATCGACGTTGGTGCGTCTAGAAGCAAGTTTATTGTAGTTAGAGGGGAGTCTCGAAACGATCAAGGCTTTCAAAGGATTGAAATTCATCTGAAAGATTTCGTCCCAACTGATACGTTTTCCCTTGTCAGATTACAGCGATCTCTGCAAGAACATCTGTGCAATTTCTGAGAGTGGTTTCCCCTTCTTCTCGCTAATCTCCTTCAGTCCAGAGCTGGTAGGGTAGCTTCCGTATAGCATGAAGTAGAACACAGCTCCCAGCGAATAGACATCGGCCTAACTTAAATTCTGAATACCTTGTTGCCGTACAGGCTGCATCTCATACGCTCAGGCGCAAAAATGGCTTGAGTACCAAAGTAACTCTTGTGAAGTTACTCAACCTCCTTCATCATGACGGATCCGCCAAAATCGGCGATCTTGGCGACCCCATTATGCAATAGAATGTTCTCTGCTTTGAAATCTCGGTGTAGACAATTATGCTCCGAGAGGATCTGAGTGGAACGGAGGGTACCTTGAAGCCCTAGATGATCTGCTGGAGGATTGACAGGCTTTCCTTCTCGGTGAGCTTGCCATCCTTCTGCTGAAGCACATAATCCTTGAGATTGCCACCATTACAGTATTCCAGCACAATGAACAATAAACCTTCCTTTTCCTTCTCAAAGAAGTCCAGCATCTTGATGATGTTCAGGCTCTGGCACATCTTTAGAATATCGACTTCGTTGCGCATCAATTCGTTGAGTTTGCGATTCTTCATGTCTCGGACACACTTAACTAAGCATAGCTGGCGAAGGTACTAGCTACGTATCGCTTGTCCTGTTTGGCAATAGCCTTATAGACGCGGGCTGTTCGTCCATTCGCGATTTCTTCCACAATCGTATAGTTCTACATGGAAATCGATGTAATACAATAAGAATTTCACGGGTCACTCCGGTAGTCGGTGGTTTGAAAGTACAGAGCTTCCGAAGGAGCCCTGAGAGGTCGCCCAAGTCGGAAAATTCATTGCTTTGACCTCTACAGCCTTCTGTTGTGGCTGTCGTTCTTCAGGCATCAGTGAGTTCCACTTGATATTCTTCTTTGCTAAGAAGTTTGTCCAGTCGTCGTAGAAGCAGTCCAGGTGGGTCGTCGTTAGGCTGTTTTATCTTCGCAGTCTGAGGACGCTATCGATAATGGAGAAGAGTCTGCTTTAGTTGTTTGGTTCCTCAACCAGCTCGACGAGCCGGTTCAATTGGTCAGTTTGTTTCTGCAAGTAACTCACTGCTGAAAGACAACTCTGGGAGCTCCTGGAGTAGAACATTCGACTCAACTCCAGCTCCACCTCGATCTCCTTATTGAGGGAGGACAGTTCGGAATATCCACCTGCAGTTCTCGTCGGATTGCTTTGCTGGCCATTGCTGATCTGAACTCTCATCTCTTTGTTCTTTTTGTAGTCTTTGCGCTGGATTTACTTGAGAAGATGTCGGCATCCTCTCTTGAATAGCGAGTTCTTGAAGGCATTTTACTGGTTATCCTGCCGCATTTTGTGGAAGTCGTACATATTCAGCTGCATGATGTTTGTCTGTACCTGTCTGACGAAGGAGCTGTAGTTATTGTGCCGGAAGTGTAATGGGAGGATTCGCTCGGAGAACTCTTTGACCTTTTTGACGACGAAGCCCTCACCATTTTTGGTCCAGCTGATGATATCCTGGTAGGCTGAGTTCTGAGTGGTGCGTAGCATGTACTTCCAGTATCTCGAAGGACTTGGAGAGGAAGGTTGGGATGTTGTCACTTGTGGAATCGTGCTCAGCTCGTTCTAGCTTAACCTCGACGCTGTCCATTTCAAACAATATAATTAACTCGAGCAATGTCAATTTGCTCATGAACAGCAGCAATCCCTTAACTGTGTTGAGGACTTGCTGGATACTAATGTTACTCGCAACCCAAATCGCTTACTATTACTCTGCTTGTACTAACCTCCTGGTGCTATCTGCTCGCCAAAGACTGCATTCAGAAGGAGAGAAGTGAAGGAGAGTGACGAGCTGTTTTCACCTACGCTCCAATAAACTTTCAGAAGTTGAGCTTACATGACCTCTAGTGATGCCCTTCGGAGCCAACCAGTAGCTAAATCTAAACTGGATCATGAAGATGACAGAAGCCATCATCAGACCTAGATCAGCACACAAAAATATAAACAGTATCATATGCCATTGGAGACAAACCGGATAATTTAAGCATGTAATCTAGAAAGAGACAGACACCTTTCTTGGAGAATATTCAGAATAAGTTTCAGATACGAGCCAGCCCTTAACTTCGGAGAAGCGTCAGCAAAGACAGGAAAGCAGAGATAATTAACATATAGCAAAAACCGAACATTCCATCAGCCAAGCAAGTACTGATCAGCAGCTCCATTGACTGTCTCAGTAGAAGCTCCCATCCTGATGGTGAGTGAGCTGCAACGACCAGCAACTCATATCAACACCAGATTTACAAACAACGAGCCTTCTACGGACCTTCATTTTAGGCGTAAAGCTGGAGGTTCAAACTTAAGAATGAGGAGTTGATTCTTAAGAAATCCCAATCTCAAACTCCCAAACAAGCCTGCTCGAATCTTCCATCTTGCTCCAGTGCGCTACACCTGAATTGAGTAATCTAATCTAAAAAATTACATCATGTGAGGGGATGCCTTCACCTTCAGGCTCTTGCAGCTTGCTGCAGGGGCCTGAGGCTCCTGCAATTATTGTCGCTTCATCTAATTGAGTAATAATTCTGACTTCCTTTCGTCGACGATTAATTAAGCGATGTCATGAACGGGATTATCAGGTTGGATACTTCAGATTAATTTGTTGAATTTGCGAAAATGGAGAACGCCCACTACTGTAGCATCCACAGTGACAGCGAGAAGCCACTCGAGTTTGTCTGCCTCTCTGGAGAATGCTTCCTCCGAGGACTTCTCTGCAGTGACTGCCGGGACCAAAACCATTCTGGGGATGCTCACAATGTCTTGACTCTGCCACAGCTGACAGAAGAAACCCAAAACAGCCGCTCGGACAGGTCGGTTCCTGACTCACTTCAAGGCTGCGCTAACACTGCGAAGGAAGCAACTTCCAGCTGCCTCGATCGCCTAAAGGCTATCCGCGAGTCTTTCGAGAAGGCTATGTTGGAGGCTGAAGAAAGGGTCAAAACTAATCTCGGGAGTTTCGAGAGCGATTTTTCTGGGTTTTCAAACAACTTTGATTCAAACGTTCCCGAGGAGGTCGAGTTCGATCTGAGCCAAGGGACCGAGGAACTGAACTCCCGGGCCATCAAATCCATGGAAGTCATCATCAAACTTCGAAAAGTATCCCAAGGCCTCAAGAGCCGTGCTGAGCGAGCGAGCGAAGCAATCCAGGCCAGGCAGACAGCGCTGACCGAAGGGACCACGAGACTTATGGAGACAATTTCGGCGACCCTGAATGACCTGACTCAACCCATCAACCCCGACAAAGCTGGCCAGCAGCCCGAGAACCCTGACGGGGAGAACCCACAAGACCTGGAGGAATACGAATCTGTAACTGAGACGAACAGTGAGTTCCGCAACAAATAGTTCTTCTGGAAAAGTCTCCCTTCGTTCCCTTCAACCACCAAATAGATCAGTATTGTGAATTGCAGGTCCAATGATTGGGACGCATTGGGTTAGTTGTTCGGAAGCCTTCCAGAACTCTAAACTTTAGAGGTCAAGAACTGTCGTAATGGAGACACGGTCTGCACTATGGTTAGCAAAAGCAAATCACTCAAAAGGATCAGGCTCGGTAAATTATCTGTAAAGAAGATCATTGTTAAATGTCCCAAGAAGGAATCAACCAATTATCCTCAATGCACCAGCTGTAGGAGCTTCGTGTTGAGAACTCGGGAGATGGTAATATGCAGAACAGATGTACATTTGAGTGCCTTGAAGCCATGTTAGTCTCACTTCCCAACTTACCCGAACTGAAGGTCTTAGAAATGCCTATCCGTGGAGCAACTGACTTGAGACTACGTAAAGAGCGGACTTATTCAGTAAAAATATAGATCGGGGATCGAGGAATGGAGTTTGCGGTTCAAAATATGCCAGACTTGAAGAATATCCAGCTATGTAGACTATGTGTGACATAGACGACGCAACGATAGGAGATCGCGGCGCAAACTACTTGGCTGACAACATCAAGTCCATGGATCAGATTTGCTTAAGTATGCACCGAATTATATACAGTGAATGGGAATTACTCAGAGGAAGTCAAGCAACGTCTCCGATAGGCCTATCCTGGCACACTAGTTGTGTTTGACTGACGCTGGTTCTCCAGAGATAAATGCCTTTGACATTATTAAGTTCATGCAGCCGTAATTCCGGTTGATAGGGTTGGATCTTGGCAGCAGCAAAGCCATCATCTCCAGCATCGAAGGCTCCGCTCTGAGTAAGCCATCTTTTGCTCCTCCTTCGTGGAGATTAAAGGAAGACCACTCCTAATTTCTTTGAGAAGAAGATTGAACTGCTGCTAAGGACAATCGTTCGGCTTGAGGCGAAGGATATGGAAGGTCTGGTAAATGACTTGGTGGACATCCAACCTTCGCTGACACTCATTGCCAGGGTATTAGAAGAACTCCATATCACCGATTAGCGAATATAAGTTTGGCGTACTTTCGAAGTAGTTGAACAAACCTCCAAGCCAGCACAAAGAAGCAAGAGCAAGGGTAAACAACCTCTCTTGGGATGTTGAGGATCCTGAGCTGGGATTCTGAATTTGTACCTTTACTCGCTGGTTTATTTGCTTCCTGATCGTATGACACTGCTTTGGTTGTTAAGAGCTTCCCGCTGTCTTATCTTCTCAGAGGGTGACTATAAAGGAATCCCATTGTCAAATGCGTATCTTTCATCCTATCCTCCTTGTCCTTGCTCTGATTGCCATTGACAAGTCCCGACTCTTGATGAGGAGAGTGGGCGGGACCTCCGCACCCAGTTGGAACGTCGCCGTTCGAGCTGACGCCAACTTGCTCCTCAGATTGACCTGTATCCACCTTGTTTCTGAAGCAATGACTTTACTGTCAACAAAACTTGCAAGCATTTGTCTGCGAAGCCTTTTGTAGGGATCAGCGGGCGACGGAGCATCAATCTGAAGGACTGGGGAATAGTTTCTTATGCCAGACTTGAAGAATATCCAGCTATGTAGACTATGTGTGACATAGACGACGCAACGATAGGAGATCGCGGCGCAAACTACTTGGCTGACAACATCAAGTCCATGGATCAGATTTGCTTAAGTATGCACCGAATTATATACAGTGAATGGGAATTACTCAGAGGAAGTCAAGCAACGTCTCCGATAGGCCTATCCTGGCACACTAGTTGTGTTTGACTGACGCTGGTTCTCCAGAGATAAATGCCTTTGACATTATTAAGTTCATGCAGCCGTAATTCCGGTTGATAGGGTTGGATCTTGGCAGCAGCAAAGCCATCATCTCCAGCATCGAAGGCTCCAGTAATCGCCAAAGCAACTCAGATATCTCTGTGGTGCTCAACGAGGCCAGTAATCGGGAAATTCCAGCTTCAATTACCTATCTGCCTGCTGAAAGAATCTTCGGAGAGGCATCACTGATGATGAACAAAGCCAAGTACCATTCAACAGTCAGGAGCCCTCTCCGGTTCCTTACCGACAATCCAGAGCAGCGAAAGATAGAGCGTTAGCAGAGCTGCTGCGAGGTGCGAAACAATACATTCGAACTTGTAGAAGGTATTCACCACCTAACAACAGGGCGGCACAGTCGAATCACAAGAAGCAGTCGTTGCCTTCCTGAACTATATGATGCGTATGGCTGCCAAATGCTCAACTGCTATTCCTCGCTACTGTCTCGCTGTTTCTGACACGTTCGACGTTGCCACTCGCAAACAGATTAGCATCTGCATGAAAGCCGCTAGTCCAAATTAATTTGTCTTGCTGGAGGAAAGCTAGGCAGTGTGCTTGGACTACTACTCAGCAAACCCGAATTAGCAACAAACTGTCCTTTTCGTAGATTATGGACAGGCCAAACTTTCAGCCTATATGGTGAAGTTTGCCCAAGATCAGATATCAACGCTATTCAGATTAGGAGATCACAACATAGGGGTACGCAGTCTCGACCAATGCCTCTACGAGCACTTAAAAACACTTCTGAAGGGATAATTTACGAAGAAAAGATAGATTCGCTTAATGTAGATCGCCAGCAAGACTCGAATGATACTGTCTGCGAATAGCGAGTATTGCATTCACGAAGAGCTGGGCGAAGAGGACCTTGAGACGACAATTACCAGGCAGCAATTCGAATAGTTATGTCTTCCGGTATTCGAAAAGATATACGATCTTCTGCTGAACGTAAGGGCACTGGCTAACGGACAAAAGGTCTCTGCGGACTCTATAGAGATTCTTGGTGGGGGCTCTCGCGTTCCAAAGTTCCAGCAGATAGTCGGAACGGCATTTGACTGGCCTATTCGCAAGACCATTAACTCCTCAGAGGCAGTTGCTCGAGGTTGCTCACTCTACCTTAAAAAACTGGAGAACCGTTCGAGACTTGCTCGACTCAAGTTGAAGCATAAAGTGTGTTCTGCTTCAGTAGTCTACACAAATTGTTATCCTCAAAGTGGGAAGCCAATAGGAAGACTCTTTTAACAGTAGCGCTGCAAAGGAGTTGAGAAGCATTTATTGTACCATAGAGAAGAATACCACCAACCCAAGGTTGTCCGTATTGAGCCAACAGCCAACCACAATTACGAGGTCTGGATTTGTGAGTAGTCAAGTGGCTTAACAATTGACTACTTCAATTTCAAGGGATTAGGCAATAAGAAAGGCAACAGACTGGACCTCTATATCTCGACAAGCGAGTACAGTATTCCTAAGGTTACCAAGGCCGTGCTGTCCAATGCAATCTGCTATGAAGAACGAGAGCTGGAGCTAGTGGACGACTCAATCCAAGACATCACTCGGCTGCGCAATGTATAACGGTAACTGTTCCTACGTGATCAGCAAACAACACGCAACCACGAAAAATTGAACCTTATTCATTCAGAAATATTCCGGCTCAAGGATAAACACCCCGAACTGAGCGAGTATCTTGAGAAGGATTCTTTGCGAGTGGACCAGTACGACTCCATCCTCGAACGCTTCGCCAAGATGAAAAGCCCTTGATTATGATGACCCTTGTATACACCACCGCAATAATCCACGCTATATCAATGGAATACGAGATCTACAAGTATTGCACCGGCATGGGCACCCTCGTACTCATGCTCATCATCCTGTACCACTGCATTGGGGAGAACAAGCATGGCGATCGTCACCAACGGGCAGCCAACGCCGCAACAAACTGATGAATGCATAGTGAGAGAATCAGTTGTTGATGTGGAACATGTCGCTTCGAGTGTCGCGCATTCCTAACTGCATCGGGCCGGAAGACTCCGCATTCAGCGAGCAGTTACTGGTATCGCTTTGCGTGTGATCGCTATGCTCTGACATGCTGGGACGCCCCCGACAAAGAACTTTCCCTGGCTCTAGCTTCTGTTGCGTGATGAGGCTCTGCAACCTACTCTGAGGTATCAACTTGCGCAGCCGGATCTTTTCGTAGAACACCTCGATGGTTTCGTTCTTGAGCGATTCACGGGATTAGCAGGCAAGTTGCAGCAGAAACACCATGCCGAACTGCTAGCGGATCTACTTGACTACTCGCACGTGATGGAAACTGTTGCTGCCGTCATTGAGGATCCTGTACACCTCTTCCAGCTCGTCACTCAACTTCAGTTGGCGGTTTACAAGTGGACCGTAGTAAACTGCTACGTACTGTAGCTTTTCCATGAAGTATATCTTCTCGAGCTCGACTGAGCAAGAACTGTTCTTGTTGTTGGTTAGGATCCCGGAGAGAACCTCGATAAGCTTCGCTACTTCGAAGTTTGGTCGGAGGAGAAGCACGAAGTTCTGAGCAATGCTCAAAGCCTTCTCCATAAGCAGGCGGATATCCTCCCGGAAGAATCCCTCGAATTCGAAGCTCTCCGAAGGTTCTTCCTTCCATTCTGGCCAAATAAACACCACGTCAGATTTAATGTTCTTCATTTGTAAGAACTATTCGTGGAGCTTGATTATGTTGTCAGCAGCATACAGCCTCGTGTTGTTGTCGAGGCACTCTAATCGGAGAAGGTTAGAGTTTGCTGCTAGTACCGAACGGCATCTCATTGAGAATTTTATGGAAGTGCTTCCAACGCCGCTGTAAGCATCCAGAATAGTGTCGCACTGGCACCGCTCACTGAGGTAGTCAGCAACAGCCTCCGGTAGCACCTGCTCCCACGAGTTCTCATCGATGCGAATACCCATGTCGAAGCGTTCAAAGAGGAGATAACGCTTGCTCCAATAAGCCTCAATCTTTGGATTCGTGAAGAGTCCTTTGACCTTTGGTCGAACTGCCTCCTGACACTTAGCTAATAGATTGCGGTTGGGGTTGAGTCGAGTGCTCGATATTCTCGTTAGTAGTTTGAAGATAGGGTGTGTGCCAAGTAGTAGAGTCTACTTTTCGTGTAGGTTAAGGATTGGATGGGCAGCAGGGATGTTTTGGACTGTCATACGCCTCTCCAAATACTCCGCAACATCATCCTTCATAGGAGCTGTTTGAATTGCGGATTTGAAGAGATTCTTCGGCTTTCTGCGAGTTTTGACCTCATCGGTGGGTACTTTCGGCAGTTCCTGCATTTCATTGGATTCAGTGCTCGCTGGGTTGACATTCAAGCGGGAAATGTCTTCGCGGTAGGCCTTTTCTCGCTTGCGTGCAAAACAGGGGCAGATCTGGCGGCAGAACCTTTCGAAAGCGGTGAGTTTGACGCCAGAGGGTTTGGGTGTTGGGCTATCCAAATAGTCAGAGTTCTTGGCGGACATTGATTAATAACGAACGACGGGTAACGCTAATCTGATGGTTTGAACGTTCAAGCGGCTATTCAATACCGAGCAACGGCGTCGATCTCACATCAATAATGAAAGTGGCTGTGTTTGGAATACAACAGAATCGTCTAAACCTATAATACGCAAAAGTGACATCAGAACAAATTAAAGTTAAACAAAGTCATTGCCCAGAGGAAGACGGCGACATTATTCCAGTGGGGTTATGATGCTTCTTGCGTGCTACTCTGCTGTACTGCAGTCGGCCGGAGTTTCCTATTGCTTTCTGCTAGAGGGTCTCGCTCTCGAACTCTCTGGGAAGCCCACAGAAGAACTTCAAAAGCTTACCTTCTAGCTACTTAAATGTTTGCTTCTCTATTGACTGCGTGGGAGGGACCTGCTCGATTTCCACTTCGACATATCCTCGCTCTTGGGCAGAATGTTCCTGCTTGTTTGTGAACTTACACTTGATAAAGTGCTGCATGAACTCGAGCAACCGGCACTTCTTGGCTTCGTTTATAGTTGTCGTTTCCCGGATGGAGTTGAGAAGTTTTTCAAGATCGTACTCAATTTTCTGGGGGTCTTCCAACCTTGACTTGGTGGGTGCCACCACTGGGTTCAAGTGTTGATGCAACAGCTGGCTCAGTTAGGTTATCTCCTCAGAGTCTTCGCTAAGAAATTTCTGCAGTCGCTCGCATTACTCATAGATGAGAAGACGGTTCTTTACGAAAGAATCTTTTGGGTTAACCCGAAGGTATCGAAAACGCTCTTGCTGACATATCCCAAACCTCCTCTATTCGGTTCTTATGTCTGTTCGTGTTCGGTTTGATACCCGATGTTGGTCTCGGTTTACCATAAAGGAACTCCGCCCTGCCTGTGAACTATCCTTGCGGAGCCTGTTTGTTGCTTTGTACTTGGAGCGTAAACTACAAAACTCCAAGCACTCAAGATCAACATTGCTGTTCTTTCTGGACATGTTGTCACCCTTAACACTCTAATGCTTCTCCTCCTTATGGGGAGCGCTGTTGTTGGAGTGGATGGATTACTATGAGTTGGGAGCTGAAGTCATGTCCAGTGGAATCTTATGTTTATGCTTCCACCTCCGGCTTCTTCTCCCCAAGCTTGTTGGAGGTGAAAGTCGCCTTTCTTGCCTTTTGGTTGCCTTCCTTTGCAGTACTGGTTGGGGAATTTATTCCAGCAACTTACCAATTTGCTTACGACTTCCTATGTCCCTCTTCTTTGATTCATACTGTTCTTCGTTCTGACGAACTGCTTTTGCATTCAGAGGCCCAAGGGGAATCCGATTATTCAAGAGTATTTTGCTGATAGACGATATTTCCTTGCGTGATTTTTGGATATCCTTTGTCTCTGGGATATTTTCGATCGAAGGGATAAGCTCTTCTGAGATCATGAACTTGAAGGTCACAACCGCTTTCCCTCCTGCTACGGGTGCTTCTTGGGTTTCAATTTTATTGATCTGCTACCCTTCCATAAGCTACGTTGATCTAATACTTCCAGCGCCAATACTCTCCTCGGTAATTCGGTGGCGTGACACCTCCAATTGTGGATGCTTTTTCTTTGCGAAGACTATTGCACTGTTTGAAGTGATGTACTGTTTGCTGCTTTCGCTGCTCAATGCACTTGCGCCTGAGTTGTCAGTTATTGGGCGTGCTCCACTGTACTTAAGGCTCTACCCTCTGGATATGTGGCTGTATCTATTCCGGGTTGCTGCTCGCCCTCTCCCGAAATTCTCCCTCTCAGGTTCTTTACGATAGGACGGAGTATATTACTTTCTTGATTCAGCTTCCATCGCCTTCTTGGATGGGATGTCTAGAGCAGTTTCCTCTTCGTTTGCAACCGCTGTATTAGCATTGTTACACACTTCATCTGCACCAATGACATTCTTAAATAGCTCCTTCATTTCTTGAAACTATTCGAGGGCGACTTGAAGTTATGGGTGGCCATTCAATACGATCGGCTGTTTCCTGGAAATCTCCAATCCACATGGAGAGAGTAGAAGGTGAATACGATCTCGAAGAATAAACAAACTCTCGAGTATCTCCTTATAGCTAGCAACCCTATACAAGACTCGTTCCTGCACATGCTTCATGAATTTATTTTCCTTGATGAGAGTCTCCGGCCGGAACACCATCGGAGTATACACAGCCATCCTCTACATGCTGAGTTCAACATTAACTGGCTTTGGCTGCAGCTCCTGAGCCAACCTGATCCTCTCTAGTTACTGGCAGCACTCTTTGCGGCAAGGAATACGGCATGGCTTTATCTTCTTTATCCTCGATTGGCCTTGTCCTTTTCTTATAAACTAATGCTTTGGCACTTTCTGACTGCATTTTTGGATATGCTGATTCAGTCTCAGATGCTTCCACTCCTTTTTCGTCGTACTTGACAACTGTTGTTTATTGCGCTCCATGAAATTGACTAAGTGATGATTGGTTTCAGGAGGCTTTGCAAGCACGATATGGCTTGCTGGTCTTGGACGGCACTTTTGATGGACATGTGCATTTGACTAGAATGGAATAGAGCCTCTCCCGATACTTCTTCGAGGCAATAATTCCAGTCTTGATGATGATGGTGAGATGTCTGCACGCTTTTCAGGAGTATTATAGGCCGATTGGTACCAGTACATACTAGTATCTTGCACTGATCCGGTTGCTGTTGATAGGCCAAAATGATGGTTCGGCAATCGGCCAGTCATGGAATAGAAATAGCCACCTATAATATTCGATTGTTGGGCAGTCTGTTATAATGCAGTGAAAGAGCAACCTCTGACATTGTGAGTTAGCACAGCTGCGTGTTATGGAGTTGTTCGTCCATCGGTTGCCTACTTCAAAGTCCATTGAACTCAAGCAAACACTTCGCTACAGTACTGAAAGATGAAAGAAACGATCATATCAAGCTGATTTATCAGAACGACGATGCTTGAGCCGCCGCAGTACCCGGCATTCCTCCATTTTGCCTGAATCGTGAAGATGCGATTGTTGTAAAGTCTCGGCTTAGCATTCTCTGGGCAGTTGAAGGAACAGTTTGAGCAGCTTGAGTTCAAGTTAGCTGTGCTTCCCTTTCCCAGCGAGCTTGTTCGGAACAAACTTATCTATTTCAACCTCAACCTGCCCTCTCTCAGACGATTCGGAATCCTTGCGACGGGGAGGTTTACACTTCACGAAATGCTGCATGAATTCGAGCATACGACGTTTCTTGTGTTCGTTGTTGGTGGTACCTTCACGAATCATCAAGATTAGCTCTTAAAGCTCTCTCGTACTGGGACTTTTGTTGTTGCATTCGTCGGTATGGATTATGCTCTTCACCACTGTCTTGAGGTGGCGGTGAAGTAGTTGACTCAGCTAACTGATTTCAGGGCAGTCTTCCTCTAAATATTTCTTGAGTTTCTAGCATTCTTCATAGATGAGATTCCGGTTCTTCATAAACGATTCTTTCGGGTTAATTCTCAGATAGCGAATTCTGTGTCCGGTATTCGACTCTGGCTTATCCTTATCTTGCTTGGGTTCACTACCAGACTGGTGCTGCCTGAAGTGTTCACCATCAATAACAAACGATGTTTTGTTGTTGTTGAGGTTAGTGATTCTTCGTCGAGGTTTTAAGTGACCCAGCAACGAAAAGAAATCAATGTCGTCAGCATTGCCATTTTAGTTGCCAACTTCGTCCATCTCTGAGCTCATGCTCTTGGAAGTCCCAGAGGGTTCGGAGGTGACACCTTAAGTACACTCAAAAGGTCTTCGGGCTCTCTGCTTCCGTCTTCGGTCTTTCATCGCAAAGGTATTTGGGGGAGATGGCCGCCTCTCAGCATTGCGATTGGTCGGTTTTCTCTGAAGAGTACGACGAGCATCCTCATCATTGACCTTTAGAGTGTTCTTGCGAGTTTAATGTTTACGCTGTGAACTCAACTCTTCGAACTGGCGAACTGCTTTGCTGGTGAGCTGAAGCTGTTTGGTTGAGCAGATAATGCTAACTATGTCTGACTCCTTCTTGCCGTCGATATTAGATAGCGTTCCGAATATTTCATCTTCGAAGCACATTTCATGCAGTGTATCAAACTCACGCTTCGTTATTTTTGCGGTTGGCGATTATTCGTTCGGTTTGATAGAATGTTGTCTCTACTGTAAAGGTTATTAGGAAGAACTCTCATTTGCGCACTCCCCATCGAAGCTCTATTCCGTTATATGACGCTTTCCCTACCAAGGTTTTAGCTGCTGAGTACGTGAAAATACCAGAGCAGTCGTCCTTTGAAGTAACCCAATACCGCCGTTCGAATTACTGTTGATATCCACGATCGGCTGAGCTGTGCTGTATCTCAGGCTTTCTCCTCTTGATATCTGACTGTATCTTTTTCTCTTCGGTTATGAAGGCTTGGTATCGAAGCTCTTCCTGACCATTGAGGAGGATTGAGACTCAATAGGCTTGTCGATAGTCTTAAGTGAGGGGACTTGCTACCGTGATAGCGAAAGTGGCTCAATGCTCAACTTGTTGCAGTTGGAGATTTAGTTCGCCCCTATGAGCTTTTTAAAGTGTTCCTTCAGCAAACGGAATTCCCTCAGAGCTGTTTCGAGTGATTTGTAGTCGTGCAGCACAATGGGCTGCTTCTGAGATATCTCCTTTCCAAAGGACGAGCTCAGCAGGTGGATACGGTCTCGAAGAATCAGCACACTCTACAGTATTTCCTTGCGACTAATAATTTGATTCAGAACCCTGCTGTGCACGTACCTGATGAACTTGTTCTCTTTGATGAGAGTCTCGGGTCGAAATACCACTGGGCTGTACACTGGGATCTTCTGGAAGAGTTGCTTGGAGGGTGTCTGCGGGATTGGATGGTAACATTTTAGTCTTTCTTCCTCCAGTCGGCTACAACATTATTTATGGCTTGTCGATGAAATCTTGCACTTTTTCAACCGCTGTCCATCGCCTTTCTTCACAAAATCATGTCTTCTCTCATACTCCCCGTGAATGATCTTTGTTTCGTCAGCGATATTGGCCTTCGGCTTATGGAATGTACTCTTTCTGCGGAATGTTATATGCCGCTGCTTATTTGCCTCTTTGAAGTCAGTCTGAGGCAGGCCATTGGATCGTCTTGGTGAGACAATGTGACTGGCTGGTCGAGGGAGCCTTTTTACTGCAACTCTACAGCTCTTCTATTCTGCAGGGTTTGGCGCATTTTGATTCCTCAAAGTGCTCCGTGGTAGAAGGTTTAGTCTGGAAGTTTCTGCAAAGATATCGATGTGGCTCTGCTTCATACTATTCGACTCGTGGTTCGGGGATATTGTGGCTGACTGTATCGAGGCGCTAGCCGTTGACCCTCTTCGATGGCACTTAAGTAAAAGAATAGACATCGAACACAAGTTTTAATCAAGTTCTACGCTTCAAATCAATTTATCTTCTTTGGACTAGGAGCTGGGTAGACTCAAGGAGCGACTATAGCTCGGTCAGTCCGTTTTCTCTGGGTTGCATCGCCAGTTCGGTCAGTTTGAGCAGTTCCTCTGGCTCTACCAATTGCCTCGGATCCAAGTATTGCTCGGGTCGTCTGGCTTGGTACTCGAAGATAGTTTGCTGTTCGTACTGAGGAAGATTGAGGCCGTTTAGCATTTCGGTTGGTCTTACAGTGGCCATTTCATCGGCAATGTCTTGTGTCTAGCTCTTCAGCAGTTCATAGATGATCTTCTGTCGGGAGTACTGCCGTTAGATAAGGCTTTGCAAAACGGGAAGTTGGGGAAGTTAGCATTAGAGGTCCAACTCTATTAGTTTTTTTAGTTCCTCTATCTCTCCTTCGAGGTTGGGCTATACTTATCTGTCTCTGCTGAGACTGGCATTGTAAATCAGGGAGTCCTTCATGATAACGTGCTGCTCAATAAACTCGATCTGAGCTTCCAGCTTCGCAATGGAAAGTTGCTGCAGTGAGTCCTCTATGCGCTTCTTTTGCAGCAGTCGGTGAAGGTAGCTGATATTGAGCCCTTGCTTAGCCTCCGCTGGAGTGTCGGTTTCGAGGCAGTTCACTATCTTTTGGCAAAGGGTCTTTTCCAGCTTAATGTACTCATTCAGGTCTTTGAGCCCGCACTTGAACTACTGGTTGCTGGAGTAATCCAACACCTGCTCATAAGCATCCTTGAGTTGTTTGGGACGATCCATGAGCTTGGGAGCATTGTTATTGAGGGTAGTTGCTTTGGTCTCGAGGCTATTGAACAGCTGGGTGGTGGATGCTTCGAGTTCCTCCAGTTGTTATTGCAACTGTTTTCTGTTCGACTGTAACTTCGCAAGCACTTCGAGTCGCTTTTGAAATATAGGGGAGCCGGTGGATGTGCCTTCGAGCAGCTAAATCTGCTTCAGAAGCTTTTCCTTAACGACGGGGTTGCTACTTGTGAGGGCTTCCAGTTGTTTTTCCTCAGCAGAGCTGCGAAAGGGAAAACCCTGCAATTTGAAGTAGTCCACAATCATTTGGATTACTCATTATGTCATACAGCATCACTACAGCTTCACCAGCGTGAAGATTTTATTCTGTACCTGCTCTGGCAATAGTCTCAGCATGGTGTGCACTTTGGAATCTTTTCCCACTGCTAAATCCTTTATCTGGAAGAACTACAGATCGTGTGGGCGCAGTTAGTGAGAACTGCTGCAAGCTGCAACTGCCTCCTTCTGCTACTGAATCAACAGCCGTTGCACCACCTCTGCGAAGAGCTTGTCAGTCTCAGACTGCAGCTCTTCGACGAACCCACCAAGTTCCATGAGGTTGCCGAGCACAACATCCATAAACTATCGGAACAGCTCGGCTGTGTGGATGATGTTGAAGTTAGTTTGCACAAAAGTAATATATCCAGCCAAGGAAGGGAAGAGATTCTGCTGGGTGGGTGCACGAACTGCTTTCAGTAACTCTCCAAAGAGTTGCCGATTGGTCTCGGTGAGCTGCTGGGTGTACTCACGGGATAGCTGCTGGAAGGCCAATGCAAACCTCTCCCGAAGCGGATTGAAATCGTAGTTGAGATTGTTGGTCTGCAGCAAGTGAGCATGCACATCGTTCATCGCAGCAACGAACTCGCTGAACACCAAAGGGTACTTGCGTCGGAGTTCGTTGGCACGTGCCACTCTCGCTGGAAATTTGCTGTCCTTTGGCTCTTCCAGAATGCGTTTGTAAGTCTTTTCAACGATTTCCACAACCTTGGACCATAATTTGCCGAACAGCTCTGACAAGTTATAGCTCTTCAGATAGGTGGCATAGTTGTTTGCAAGGAGCAAGCTCTCCAGATCGATGATTTCAATGCACTTCTTCACCACCATGTTGGTAAGGAACGCCAGTTCATTTTCCAGGGGGGATTCAGACAGGAACTGTTTCTTGGCTTCGCCAGTCATCTCAGTGAGACCTCGATTAAACACTTCCTTGATGGTAAAGGCAAGGTTGTTGCCCAGGTTATGTGCAACTCTCACCGACTCCAGCAGCTCCTATTGCTCGCCCCGTTCCATGCTCTCAGCAAACTTTTGCTCATTCTTCTTGATGAGTGCATCCTTGATGCTCTTGATGTACGGTCTCTCGTTCTCATACACCCGAATACCCGAGAAGTCGTTGTTGATGCATAGTTCTTCCTGCTACTTGAGTATTTCGCTGGTCTTCACACGATGCATAACCTATGTGCCACGGTTGAGCGACCGCAACATCTTGCTCAACACTATAAACTTCTGGAGATGCTTGCTGAACGTCAGCATACGGTAGCAGTTGCGCAGCTCCACCGTCTTCTGCTGAATGTTTGCATACTTCTTGTTGTAGAGCACCAAGCTGTCACGTGCTTCTGCCAGTCTTGCCCGCTTGACTGCTGGGTTCTCCATCGATACGATATGCTGGTTGCTGCTATTGAAGTTCTAGAGAATTCGTTCGCTGTTCCTCTAGACTTCCTTTTGCAGATGGCGCAAAAGAGTATGCTTGAAGGTACCCAGCTTGGCGTACAAAGCGGATACTTGTTCAGGTGGTCTATCAGCAATCACGTCACGAATAAACTGTTCGGGGTCGAGACTGCTGTCCAGCAGGTCACTGAGCACTGGGTCCATAACGATGAGCTTCTTCCAGTTGTCCATGAGCCCGTCGGATTACATATTAATTACAATAGGCGGCGACAACTGAAGGCCGGTGGATATGCCTCGCAGCCGCCACCAAAACAATCATCCGTTAGTTATTAGGAATATTTGAATAGATGGAGCCAGAGCAACAGCCCTGTAGCAATTGCGGTAACAACTTCCCGACCGACAAGATCGACCTCCACGAGGCATACTGTGCTCGCAACATGAGAAAATGCCAGCTTTGTGGCATTTTCATCGATGTTAGGGAAACTGAACAGCACCAGGTAAGCTGTTGGGCTAACCAAGGAATCGCATCATCAAAAGCAACCATGCCAGTTCTGTAAGACAGAGTATTCGCCTGAATAGCTCAAGTAGCATACCACCCAGTGTCTTCGCAGACCCAAGAACTGTCCATTCTGCGAAACAGATGTCGCTTGGGGTGAGTTTGAGAAGCACGAGGGGACCTGTGGAACAAGGACACGCCCATGCGTGATATGCCAGCAACCTACTATTCTTCGGGATCTCGCATCTCACGAAGCAAGGTGCCGTGACAGATTGCTAAATCCACCAGCAGCCGTAGATCGACACGCTGAGCGTCCAACCATTGCTGAAAGAGTACCACCAGAGCGTCCCCCTCCGATTCCTGAAAGAATGGAGAGGTTGCACCATATGCCAAGTCAACGTGAGGCTCGAGAGGTTCGACCGTAGCGCCCTGACAGAGACGTAAGCACTAATATGCTGAGGCATGCCGATAGTTCCCAAGGTCCTAATGACCGTTCCCTATCCTCAAACCGACTGAACGAAAAGGTGCTTCCAAAAAAGGCTGCAGGCCGGGGCTACACCTCAACAATCCCACCGGAGAACATAAAGAAGATTGTGGACATCCTGCCCATTTCAGTGAAGCTGACCATAAAGAATAAAGAGCAAAATCGGGAACCCCTCCGCAACCGCAACTGACTTGCACCGACATATATATTCACAGGACCGACGGAGCACTACGAATCAGCTTCTTGAAGTACTAAGGCTGCATCAGCGAAGCAAGTTGTGCTTTCGGAGCCCACATGTAGTCCTTCCAAAGTGAACGTTTTTACGGGTTCTACTCGAATCTTCCAGAAATATGCACGGCGTGGTAGTAGAATGTCTTGATTCCTTTGCCTCTTGGTAGGCCATCGATGTCGCGCCTGTAGACGAAGATTGGCAGCTCGGAGAGCCAGTGCAGATTCGATATCACATTTCCAGTGATATCCTTAGCGATTCCTTTTTTGATCGTGTCGAAGTTTTCCTTCTCTCGAACAGTCCAGTCGGGAAATACCTGGGTTATTTGATTGGTACCCACTCTCCTGCCTCATTTTTCACCACGAGGAACAGCATGTCGTTTGGTTTGTACTGAATGCTCCTGGGATCCTGAATGTTAGGGTCAACTAATCTCCAATACTTGGAATGCTCAGCGTAGATCTGCCTGTCTTACCCAGTTCCTTTTTGATGTGTGATCATGTTGTCTGAGCTTGAACGTTCGAACTCGATCATTGGATTTGCTTTGTTTTCCGACAATTCCTGTGGCACCACATTGTAGTACTCGGTGCGCCTAATCAATTCGTATCTCTGCTTAAACGACTTAACGATATCGCTGTTGTAGCCTAGAAAGATCGGCAGGCGGTGCATAATTAGCCCCACATTGAACTGGTAGCCGTCCTTCGTCAGCATCGGCCTATCTTGGTTCTCCAAGAATTTTTTGTACAGCTTGGACGAACGCTTGATGAAGCGAGGATCGACCATTGCGCCGTCTTCACTATCAGGATCAATCTATTCGGGTGATCGCTCCTCATCATCATCAACTTCCTCGTCTTCATCCAAATCAAAGCCCTCCCTATCGTCCTGCAGCTCCTTATCGGTTTCATCAAGTTCGTCCTTCTCCTTCTTGCGCTTACCAAAGAGGCCTCGGCTGCTTTGCTGAATACCTACTCTCAACCCTGGCAACAACCCTCCGCCTAGCAGCTTATTAAGTAGCAGCATATTATTACAGCAGGAACAATGCAATCCGACTTGGAATCAAATCTAACGACCGAATGGCCCGATTAGCCGACACATTGCCGCTTTAAATCAATAAACTTCCGACTAAAACTAAGCATAAATTTATTTCAAAAGTTTGATGAGACAACGCAACGTTCCCGTCGATGATGTGGCACAAACCGATATTAAGTAAGGAAGGTGTAATGCAGGCTCGTCCATGATCCCGTCTACTACGATCTTGCTGGGTCGCGCTACAACAGTCTTCTGGAGTCAAGACTTCTTAGCAGTGTTGGGTTAGTACGGACGGAAGGCGACCTTGATCTTCTATCGATGCTGCGGCAGGAATTGAACGTATTCCGAGGAGCCAAGGTTGAGGGGTGCACCTCAGAAGACCTAGCCAAGAGATTGCAGTGGATCGAAGCACAGATCTAAGGGCTAGCAAAAAGAAGCCTGAGTGTCAAAACAACTGAAGGTCTGGCTGACTACTATACCCTGGTCGGTGACTTGCAGACAAAACTGGAGAGGCAGCTCGCGCTAAACAATAGCTTCGAGCCGAAGATTACCCAGGCAAACAGCAGAATAGTAGAACTCGAAGCAGAGGTTGCTAGCCTACGCATCAGCCTATTGCGTTTGGACGACTTCAAGTTGTAGAACGATGCCTACCGCGGCGTGTTTCGCCAACTGACCGATATCGTTAAGGATCCCAGAAGAGTGCGGGATATCGAGAAACTCGTAAACGACCAAGTGGCCCCTCTTTTGAACGAGTTTGAGTTGAAGCTGTAGAACCTTACCCGAGCGAGTTCTACAACTGGTCGTACAGGCACAGACCCCAAATCACGACTTCGAGCCCAAGTAACTGGTATGCTCCGAGGCTTCTAACGGATAATGAAAGGCACCGATGAGCTCAACCTTGCCAACGTGTAAAATGCTGTCGGAAGTCTCCTGAAAGAAATCGAGCTCACCTCCAACTTCGAGCTCTACCAAAACGGTCAGCTACTGAAGCACAAATATGAAGATCTTCTGACAACTGCTTCGGCCAATGCCAGCATGTTTAAACAAAAGCTCGAAGTGTTAGCGCGAGACTTCCCTCAGCTCAGAGAAGAAATCGACTTGGAATTGTTCGCGAAGGTGACTGCTTCCGGCGTAAAGATCAGTAACTTTAACAGCGTGATCTTCATCGATGAGACTGGGCTAGCTGGCAAGACCCGCTACTACCAGACCCAAGACAAGAACACACTGAACATGCTTGCACTGATATCCAGGAAAATGAGACTGCTTCTTGGTCGTTATCCCAAGCTAAAAGAGGAACTTGGCAACCAGTTGTATGAGTTCGTTACTACCCACGTATTCGACGATGCGATTTCCATGGAGGAAATGGAGCGGCTTGTGGAAGTCGTTAAGTACCAACCGTCGGTTGTGAAGGTCGAAAACGTCTACCAAGTAAACAGCGAAAAGAACGTCAAAGCTATTTTCCACCTCAAGATTATGATCAAGGCATTGCTGGAAGAGCTTTTGAGGTTGAGGGATCAAAACGGTCTGGTTCTCGATATAGATGAAGGACTCATTGGTATGATCCGAGGAGAACTTGAGGGAATGGTGGACGTCGATGATGTGCTTCGTGTGTTCCGTTCGATTCCCAAGATTGTGGAGATCTAGAAGATCGTGGAGAAGGAATTAAGCAAGTACTTGGGATACCTCACAAAAACTGAACCGTTAACGCTTGAGCACGCTAAATACGTATAAAAGCTCGTGGAAAAACCAATAATACTGCACGACCAAGTTGCTCTGACAGTGGAGAAGGGTGTGGTCGAAGTAGAAGTACACGAAAAAGCAGTCGAGTTCATAACTGAGAAGGTGCTGGAAGTCATGGTGAGAAAAGAAGTGCCAGTCGAAAAGGCTGTGTACGAGGAACGAATCGTTGAGGTGCCAGTCAAACACGAAGTGCCTTTCTACGAAACCAAGTTCCAAGAAGTGGACAAAGTCATTGTGGAGGAACGCAAAGTCGAGGTCCTCAAGGAAATGGAAGTCCAAGTGGCCGTTCCAATTGAGCGAGTCATCAAGGAAATCATTGAGGTGCCTCGCTTTGAGGAGAAACTGGTGTAGGTTGTCAGAGAAGTCACCAACATCAAGGAGGTTAAGGTGGTTGAGCAGGTCCCCATTGAGACCATTAAGTATGTGGAAGTCGAGAAGATCACGAACAACTTCATCAAGGTTCCACAGATCGTTGAGGTTAAGGAGCAGGTGCCTGTATACATCACCAACACCATCGAAAAGCCCGTCGACGTTATCGAGACGATTGAGAAGATTGTAATGGTTGTCCACACTGAAGAAAAACTCGTTGAAGTGCCTGTGGAAGTGCAAGTACCCTTCATAAACGAAATCGCTAAAGAAATTACCAATGAGGTTATGGTCAAGGTGAAGGGCGACCTCCAAGAAAAACTGGTGACAGTCGACAGAATCGTTGAGAAGCCAATGATTAAGGAGATGCTCGTCACCAAAGACGTCTAAATCGAAAAGGCAGTTCCAGTATACATCACCACTTAGAAGCCTGTCATCGTTGAGGTGAGGGTTCCATATGCCCAGCCCGAGCCGCAGATGATTACCTGCGACATACAGCAGTTCATTCCCTTCAGGGAGGAAGTTCCAGTAGAGGTGGTGAGGGAAGTTCCTGTGCCAATCATCCAAGAGAAGGAAGTGATCAAGCAGGTGAGAGTACAAGTCGACAAGATCATTGAGAAGATTGTGGAAGTGCCTCGCGTGGTGGAAGTCTAAAAGATCGTGGAGAAGATTGTTGTGGTGCCTCGAATTATCTAAAACATTATCCACGTGCCGCAGATCATCGAAAAGATTGTGGAGCGAGAAGTTGAGGTGATCAAGATCGTGTAAATCGAGAGGTTCGTACCCATCTACATGACTCACGAGGTTAAGGAGATTATTACCCAAAATGTTCCCCAATTCGTTGATCGGCAAGTAGTCAAAACCGTGGAAATCGAAAAGGTTGTTGCTCTGACTACCGAAAAAGAAATTCTTAAGGAGGTGGAAGTGGAGCGACGTATTCCTGTCGAACTTATCCGCGACAGAGATGTACCAACAATCCAAGAGAAGATTGTGGAGCTCATCAGGACCGTGTACGATATCGAGTACCGTGATAGGTAGGTGAGCATACCACTACGTCAGGAGATTCCCAAGGAATTGATTCAGCAGAAGGCAGTCGAAATCAAGAAGATTATCGAAAATGTAATCCAAGTGCCGCAGGTTATCACCAAGGAGGTGGTGCTGTATGAAACCAAGAACGAACCGTTCGAGGTCAAACTGATTGAAGAGAAGATTGTGGAGCACACCGAGATAAAAGAGTACACGAACACGGTGAACTTGATCGAGACGAAGGTGGAATTCCGAGACCTCATCAAATAGAAGGTGGTGCACACTGTCGAGAGCATTGAAAAGATCAAACCCGAGCCCTATGTCGTTGAAAAGATTGTGGTGAGGAACGATGTGCACCAAAGTGGTGTGGAGATCCTACTTGAGAAACCAGTGGCAATGAACATCGAAAACATTCGAGAGGTGCAGGTTCCCATCAACTATTTCGTGGATCGAGAGGTGCCTCGTAATCTCTACACCGAGAAGGTTGTGGAAGTAAGGACTATCGTGGACAACATTAAGACTGTGGAACTGGAAGGCGCTGAGAAGGTTGTTGCCATAACCAACATCAAACCAGAAGTTGTGCAGGTGAAGGAGGAGGTGATTAAATACCTCAATCAGGAAGTGGAGAAACGACTGACCACACAAGTGCCAGTAAGGGAGACACAAATCGACATTATCGAAGGTCCTGAAAGGCAAGTTCTGGTGAAGGAACTCGAAGAGACTCGCATCAATACTGTCGAGCCAGTCTACGTTGAGAAGGTTGTTGAGAGGGTTATTCTGTTACCACAAATTCTTGAAGTCTTGAAGAATGTCCATCACTTATCGGAGGATGTGACTTTAGCTGGACTCGGAGTTGCGTTGGGAGTAAGTGTAGAAGTCCACACTCAAGACTACGTCAAGTTGTGCGAGAGTATGCGTGGTGCTCTTGAGGGACTTCTTGTTTCCTTAAGGGCTAGTAAATCACCTGAAAGCATCGCATTGTTAGAGCTGGTTCAGAAGCTTCTTCCGATGATTGTGAACCTCATCAAGTTCCCGACTATCGTGCAAGTACCTCACGAAGTTGAGAAGATTGTCGAAAGGGAAAAGATTGTGAAGGTGCCAACACGTGACCAAGAAGCAATTAATCTGTCGCTCGCCAGCTCAGTGCTGATCGAGAAGCTGATTGGCGAACTGAAGAGGCTTCGTGGGGTTCCCGGAATCAAGCTTCAACTTGACAAGGACGTCCAAGATATCTTTTTTGTGGAACTGAAACCTATCGAAAACATGGACGACAAGCTGAAGCAGTTCATGAACATTGTTGTTCAGAAGTTCCATGCTTTGGGCAGTTGGAGCGACGACCACTCGTTCATGCTTAATGGTTTCCTGCAGGAGCGGTTCTTGATGGCAGGCATCATCAAGGAAGCCAACGAGAAGCTGGACAGCCTCAGGAGACAACTGGACAAGTCAGACTCTGACCAGATTCAGATGAGTGAAGCCATCACCCGTTTGAACATCCACAACATTGGCTTGAGGAAGAGTTTGGAAGAACTCGTATTGAGTCTGCAAGAATTGAATGTCAAGGATGTCGATCCCAAGGTAAAAGTCACACTGGAAGGATTGGCCCTACGAGGCCGTACCGTTCTCGACTCAGATTTGAGTCTTGAACTTGACAGAATCTTCGATAGTCACAGTAGGAGTAGCAGCTTCGTAAGCTCCCTCGAAACCGAACGACTTCGGGTGCAGTTGAGGAACTATGAGTCAGAAATTGCTAGCTTCCAGGGCGGATAATCCGAACGAAACCTGTACTTGAAGAAGCAAATCGCCGCTTTGGAGGGTGAAATCGATGTACTTCGCAGCGAAGTCAATACCAGTCGATCATTGCGACTAGATGCTAAGCCGGACCAATCCAAGGTGCATCAGCTTCAATCTGAAGTGGAAACACTCACAAAGCAGTTGATCCTAATCAAACAAGACTACGAAAGGAAGCTGCTAAGGCAGAAAGAAATCAGCGACAAGGAGATCAACGAGTCGAGAAGGTTTGCAAGCATCATGACAACCGCTTCAGGTGCTAGTGAGCAAGTCGAGCATCTCCGCAATCTGAACATCGAACTCGAGTCGAAGTTGCGTGGCCAGCAAAGCGAAATTACTCTACTCAGCAACAAAAAGTCACAGGTGGAGTTTGAACTGAGTAGGAGAGAGGTTGAATTGCAAGATATTAGCAAGAAGCTACAAGATAGCAGAATCGTCGCTGACTTTAGAATCACTACTAGGCCAGAAGACATGGCTGGATCTCGCACAGTTGTCAGACATGGGCAAGCTGATTATGAGGAAGCCACTGGAATCAAGAAAATAGCTGAAAATCTTAGCTCATCTGCCTTCGTCAGCAGGTTTGACTCCTCGCCAGATGTCCGTCAAACCATTCGGTTCAACACCCCTGCAGACCAACAACGAAGTCAACAAGGCACTTTCCAGGCAATGTTTGTCCAACCAGCCTCCCAACAACAGGTTCGTACTATTCGAGAACCATCCGAACTGAGCTCATCACAGGCCAGCAACCAGCAGGCTGTTCGAAGCCCAGAATCTACTCTCGAGCGTCGTTTATGGACACTTCGAGAGCTATGCGAGATGAATATCAACGAGAGGGTCATCGCTCAACTCATGATCAAAGTCATGGAGAAGGTCAAGGAGGAAACCTCCAAGGGTCGTTACATGCACTACTCACCCGAGAACATTCATGTGGCCGGCTATTCCCCAAACAGTTCCAATCTTGAATCAGTGAAGGTCAAGCTGGGTGAGCCCATAAACCGCTAGGATGAGGAGAACCAGGTCTATCTGGCTCCGGAGATCCTAAGGGGCGAGAACGCGACTGAGAAGTCTTCGAACTTCAACCTGGCTATCATTTGGGACGAGCTTCTGAATGGAAGCAGATACTTCCGCACAGTCGCCGAGATTGAGTCACCACAATGTACCCCGTAGCTTATCCGTAGATGAATACAAGGCTCGTAATAGTCGCATCCTCCCGATCTATAAGAACACCCTTTTCGAGATGCTTAAAAAGGACAGCCAACGCAGAATTAGCCTGGCTGAAGTGCTACGGCGGCTGGAGCTACAGCACACCATTGCACCTGCCGAGCTGCAGTCCCAAAGCAGCAGGTCGACACGTCGTGAACCATGATGATAGTTTCTTCGAACTTATTGCGTTTAAGTGTGAAGGAATAGTTAGGCGCCAACCGGAATCCCCCTGGAGACGATTGGCAAGTTGAAACTTCGACCACAGTTCAAAGAACTGCCTGATAGGTATAACGGTCTAAGCTAGAGCTATCCGGCTGGGGAATGGTCAGGATAATGCCGGCCAACGCATGGATAATAATTGATTATAAAGGCGAAGCCCAGAGGATGAACCGAAAGCACAAGTACTCGACCAATACGGCGCACTCCAGCAACGGTACGTGCGGCTCGCTGACTTTTTATTTGGCATCGAAATAATGCAGAATTCCTTTCCGAATCCGACGACCAGAACCGGTCGGAGTGCGACAGCGAGCGGCGCAACTGTCGCCGATCTGATCAGTTCAAGGTGAGGGTGCTGCAGCGCGACCTAGTATACTGTGTGGGGTTAGCCAGTGAGGTAGCCACCAACGAAGTACAAGATGAGCAACCTAGGTGCTCCAACAGTACCGTTACCTGGGACAGTACGGACGCATCTAGAAGATATCCACCAACAAGAACAGTTTCAGCAACAAGAACCAGAAGGGACCCAGTTACTCGACCTACATTACGTTCTCCAACGAAGTGGAAGCAGCACTGGCTATCCTTGTACAATCTGGCTTTGACCTTAGGCACTCAATAACCTCGTCTGCAACGATAGATTGGTGCGTGCTTCCTATGGCACTACCAAGTACTGTACGTACTTCCTCAAGAAGCAGGAGTGTCCAAATCGACCTGATTGCTACTTCCTCCACAGCTATGAACGTGAGAATGAGATAGACGAGGCCATGCACAAGCCTAACAAAGATATGTTCGATAG
>ERZ724508.29-NODE-29-length-95816-cov-6.667119_pt1 | contig 95816 bp, 142 predicted proteins | sample MGYA00376041_ERZ724508 | MGnify/ENA primary metagenome ERZ724508 (study PRJEB28724, sample SAMN07190887) | wastewater metagenome | isolation source: effluent of sewage treatment plant in Hong Hong | place: USA: Christiansburg, Virginia | collected 2016-03-01 ...
CGTACATGGAGGGTCGCAGAAGTGCTAATGCTAACTCGTAACTCGAGCCTCGCTTCGGTTATGATTACCTCAAACTCTATATCGACGTAGTGTCTGTGCGAGTGGCCCAAGTTCACAAAGACTTTCTCGAACATTAGGTACCACCATCACACCAACAAAGCTCTACACCATTGAGTTTCTTACCGATGGCCAAGTGGTATACGAGACCTCCCGTCGCTACACAGAGTTCGCGGCTTTCTATGAAATGCTGCTGATCAAGTTCAAGAATATTGAGCTTGATGCCTTTCCGTCGAAGTGGCAGCTCTTCAAGAAGATAACCCACCGGCTTGAGTACTTCAACAAAATGATGAACCAGCTGCTCAAGTTCGCAAAGGATCATCCGGAGGCAAGGCAGAAACTGCTGGCGTGCATCATCTCGTTTATCGGTCCCCATCTCGAGAAGGAAGTGCCAAGAGAGAATGCTACCCGCAAAAAAAGTGATTCGATAGGCGGCGCTAGTCCAGTTAGTGACAAGGGAGAGGAGGGTAGGCTAATAAAAAGTGGTGTTGCCCCAAGCCTGCAGGAGCTCCCAAAAGACACTTGGTCAAGCACTCCTGAAAATTCTATTTTGCTGGCCAAGAGGAAGGAAGATGCTTACCACTACATCCGCTTCGAGGGAGAGTATGAGTGGAAGAAACGGTACCTGAAGATCTACGGGTCAGTGCTGGAGATATACAAAGACATATCAGTACTGTCTATCGTTACTCAGAAAAATGCTTGGGAGAACAAGGTTGAGTTGTATCGTATCCGAGTGGAGTACCTTCGAAGATAACCCGACCTGCTTGACCAATTCATGCAGAAGATGGAGTTTCAGGTGGAAATGCCGAAGTACCCTGAGAACTACCAATTTATTGTACAGAAGAGAGATATTCAGAGCATTTACCACGACCACGATTGCAAGAAACTGCTTATTACGACTCCGTAGGCTTCACCTGATCGTGTCAATGTCGGGCTCTCAAGACTCTACGAAAAGTTGATGGTGGCCTCCACGCATTCAACCATCCGAGACGATTACGAGGGTTATTTTGGATCAGTAGGCAAGGTCTATTTCGCATTCCACCAGATCAAGTTCACCGCTGAGCTTTCACCAGCAGACCATCACAATTTTTGGGTGCTGAGGTTGAAGACAAGTGCCTTTTGTTATGACACCAAGCAGGTGCAGACCAGCGATACCAAAATCAAGCAAGGCGTTATCATGTACTATGTGAATTTATTTAGACCCGTTTCGAATTCATTCGAGGAGTTCACCCTGGAGCTCGTACGTGTCGCCATCGAAGGAGTGATCTCCGAGGAGATCAAGGAGACAGTGTACGCAAGTGGCAGCATTCTAATGAACGACATGCTGAGCCACACCAGCGATAGTAAGTTCGAACGGGTGCTCATTCGATTGTTCGCGGTGAATGGCCCTCGCAGCAACTAACTTGCTACTGTTGAAGCCACAATCAAGAACATGTCAGATCTATCCTCCATCTACAGCGATTCCTACGCCAATAGTAACGACGGCAGAGTCCTCAACTACTAGAAGATGTCCAACAAGGAGATACTCAACCAGCTCGATGAGACCATCGACAGGCTGCTCTATGTGGTCGGGTGTATCTGTTTGTTTGTCCAGACTGCCTGGCGCAATCTCTACTTCTTCAAGTATCCACGGTTAGCCGTATTGGTGTTTACGCTACTTGCCTTCGCCTTCCTGTTGGCCGATATGAACAATCTGATCCTGTTTCTGGTGGTGATGCTCTGCCTAGCCATCCTGTACAACCATCAGTGGGTGCATGCCATCGTCAACGAACTTGCCGATAAGTTTTTTACAGGCAGGAAGCATCTGCACCCTCATTTCAAGCAGCCGTTGATCCTGAGTAAGGGTTAGTTCAAGTATCTGAAGTGGTCCGGAAACCTCGAAAGAATTAAGATGGAGCACGACGCAGAAAATAATCTGTTCGATGAGCCTAAACGCAAGGAAAGATTCTTTTTGCTGAAGAAAGGGGATAACGAGTATCGTGTTGAGCAGGAAAGGCAAAGCCTCTATCAGAAATTCACGGAGGTGAAGACGACCATCCAGGAGATACACAGCATCATCAATGGGGTCGTGGCGACCTTCGAGAAGGTCGCTAGCATATATAGCTGGGCTGACTTCCGTCGGACTCTCTACTTCCTCGTCTTCGTCGTGTTGCTGCTTGTGCTTGCCAACGCAGTGGCATTGAGACTGTTGGGATTCCTGTTCTGTCTGCACCGTTTCAAGAAGGGGTACACGTTCTACCAAAGGCACTACGCTCGCAACCGGAAGCTTGCCATTGAGGTGCTTGGTTACGCTATCAACAAGAATTTCAGAGAACTGTATGCAAGCCATCCCATGTAAAAAGTGGTCCCCGTGGAGGAGCTTTACTTCCCAATCGAAGAGGAGTATCTCAAGAAACTGAAACGTGTTATTGAGTCTCTGTTGCCTGTCTGCCTGAACTTTAGCTAAATTATCGAAGCTCAGAAAAAACTACAGGCCGACCCGAAGCCATTTGGTGAGCCATACAATCTCAGCGATAATCCAATCAGCAGATACATCATCAACAAGAAGATCAAGATAGTGTACTTTATTGACCTCATTGAGTCCTGCGAAAGTCGTTTGAAGTTGGAGAAGCTTATCTTTGCTGAAGGTCGCTCCGAAGACTACCAGGTAGACTACGTTGTTACTTAGAAACTCCGAGAAAACACCAAGGAGGACCCAGTCATCGACATCTGGCTCGAAGACCTCGTACAGAACTATATCTTGAACTCACCCAGCAAGCTGTATACAGTCATGGCTCGAAATCGACACTAAGAGAACAATCTGTTCGGTCAGTAACTCAATGAGCAACAGGTGGACACCAAAACTGAAAGGGTACTGACGAAGCTGCTGGACAACAACATTAACTACTGGGCTGCCGAGCAGAAGAAGAATAATTGATGCTACTATGAGTGAATTATTGTCAATGCTGCTACAGTTGGGGTTGGGGATGCAAACGCAGATATTCTTGGCAGTTGATGCACAGGTGATCCCGATTGCCGCGCTTGGGATCGCACCTATAGCATGTTTAGTCGTAGAAGTAGACCCTGCAAGGGAACTAGCACTTCTTCATTGCAAACTTTTCGGTTGGAGCGTATTCAGGTAGTGTGTATAACACTTTTCGAACATTCAGGAGCAGGGCTAGCTCATTTTCTGGCACATTAGGGATTGGGGTTTAAACGTAAACCAAAGCATTTTAGAGTTTGTTCAGAGAAAGTTTGTTTCGTAGATCTATCCGAAATGTGATGAGTTTGTTGTAGAACTCTACATCTTCAAGGTTGGGTGATTCGACTTTCGGCCATCGCAGGTAGCTTTATTTAGAGACGTGCATGGCTGAGAATGGTATCATGGGGGCTACGACTGCAAGACATTCCAGCAACCTCCGGAAGACTCCGAGGTGGTGTAGATGCTCCTTCGGGTAAGCGATGAGTCGCTTCGTCACAGAGTTCAGATACGTTTCTGTGACGAGATCCTTAAAAAACTCCATGGTCAGTGAGTGTGCCTTGCACAAATCCATCTTATTGTAGGACCGCTCCATGTTCAATATGAAGTAATCGCAGTGATCAAGCAGAAATCGATCGAAGAAGGGAAGCGAGCTACGTTGCTTTCCTGTCATGTTCGGAATAAGTGCTGGGTTCACATGCTTGATGTAGGAAAGAAGCTGCCAGTAACACTTGCGCAGGAAATTAGCATTGGTAGTCTCTGCATTAATGTCGATCTAATGAATGATGCGGTCCCCTTTTTACTTATCTTTTTTGGCGACCCATAATCGGAAACTATCGAAGCCGTATCCGTACTGTCGCTGATCATTGGCCTTGTAAGCTCCCATGATCATTGTCTCCACGGACATATTGCGAGTGCTCTGGTCAAGGGTCGGGTGTAACTTGATCAGGGAAAAATTGTTGTTGTTGATTCCTGCAGCCAACGTCAGTGCGTATTTCAAGACTCCTTCAGTTTAGGACTGTGGCTCAATTATAACATTGTCTAGACCGTCTGAAGCTGAATTTGACAGGTATAGTGCTGCCCGAATGAAGTTACGTGACAAGTAAAAAATCTTTCTACTGGCTGTTGGCTCGATCAGTTGCTCAACTGCTGACAAACTTACTGGACCATTTTTGGAGAGAGCAACAAGCTGCTCCCCGCATCCCTTCGGCATTACCAACTCTCCTCTTTTCTGGAATACAGGCACTGGGAATTCTCGGCTGGCCATAGTAGATATGCAGACCTCTTCCAGCCTCAGTGCTTGTTCGAGAGTGTAGTATTCGGTACGCTGCTCAAGCAGCTTGTCGAGCTTTTTGATAAATCTTCTGCGGAACTTTCCACGAAGTCGCGGCATCTTTGGGATCTCCACTTTGCTCTGCTGGATGTTGCATTTTTCTTCAATAGTTTTCAGAAACCTGTTTCGTGACTTCTCGGAGACTCGAAGAAACAGTCTTTCAAGAGGCAAGAGGTACAGTTGTTCCTTTTTGTTTGTCAGAAAAATCTCCTACTCGCAAACATCGTTCAGGTCAACCAAAATACCTATCTTGCTGAAGTACTATTTGACAGTAGATTCGGTAGCAGGTTACCGGACGTCAAGCTTTCCTGGAAGGATATCACATTCGATGAGCCCGTTTGTCTCAACAATAGAGTTCAAAGGAAGTCTGTAGTGCTGCGCCCGTTCGTAGTCCGATAATATGTGTGCTGGCACGACTGGGTATATTCTGCTGGCGTATTGCCGATCGAACTCCTACAGCTCCATGATGATTGGAATGGTGTCTCCACGGGGACTCTTTGCTTTCATCCCAGCGAAATCCTTTCCATCCACTAGTAAGTGTTTGCTGTACTTCTATCTTTCGAACCACCTGGACTGGTTCTTGAAGTGCTCCAGGGATGTGACTAAATATCTTTCCTGATCCTCGTGCTTCAGTACGATGTAAGTCACTGCTGGATGAATGCAGACAGCCTATATATGCTTATTTGGTACCATCGTGGATAAGGTAGGCCAGAATTCGGAGGAAAACAGCATCAAACTAATCTGACCGTTCTTCTCCCTCAGTGGTCGAAAATGCTCTTCGTAGCTACCGAAGTCAACCAGCTCTGAAAGGAAGAAACCTCCGATACGGTTGATTGTTTCCACACTGACATCTTCGTCGAGTACCTCTGCTTGGTCTGCAAATGAGTACAGTGTTGGCACCTTTTTAGTGTACAGGTCGGCTGAGTTAGGCAAGACCCTTACCTTCCTTGTACGCCTTCAAGTAAGTTCGGTATATGGCAGAAATTTCCTGGACAGGTTCGGGGTTGAGAGCGCCAACAGATGAATTATCACCTTGCCATTGCACTCCGAAACCTCTGGCAATCAGGTACCTGGCGTAGATGTCTTTGTAGACGATATTGGTGAGTTTGAGCATATCGACCTCTTCCCCTTCCTTGGGCATTTCTAGTATGCGCACCTTCTGCTCGAGCTATTGCATCTGTTTTGCGTACAACTCAGTCGTGAGTGAAGGCAGGTAGTTCAGCTGCTTTTGCAGAGACATACGAACGTTGAACGGTGGTTTAACTATCATCAATCCGAGCTGCTGCTTCTGCTCGGGCGTTAATGGCTTCGCATCGAAAGTGACTTACTCTTCCTCCGACAGCATCACTGATGGGGTGGTTTTCGCAATATCAATTTCTGATGCCCTCCACTTTCTGACAGCCTTGGAGAATGACCAGCCAAGAAGTTGTCGTCCTCGCAGCAATTTCATTTGATAACACCCTTTAAACTTAACTAAGGCAAACTCAGGCATCATGAAGTCGATTGTAGTTGGAGGATTGTGCTTCTGGAATTTGCTCTTTCATGATGCCTTGCTGGCGAATAGATGCTGTTGGCATGACCTGTATGCGGGGTCGTTCATGATAATCAGTGTGCTCTGCTTCACGATTGGAAGGTATTTGATACTGAACAGCGTATGGTGGTTGAGCAGCGTTTTCCCTTCCATAAGCTTCCTGTGAATCACTGCTGTTTATAATTGGAGGAGTAAACATACTGCTTGCAGATGTCCAATGGTGGGGAACAGTTCGGCTATTGCTCAGCACTGAACTATTCCCAAAGGACTCCTGAGAAATCGTAATCGAGTTGTTGTGCTGAGGCAGCAGCTATCTACGAACACTCATTTAGTTTGATGCTGTGATAACCACAGATTGGCTCGACCTAAGTCCACCTCGCTCACTTTCTTCTGCTCGAATATTGCCCCTTTCTGCTTCTTTTTTCGCTTGCATTTTTTGATAAAATTCACTCCGGAGTTCCTGTTTATTTTTTTGCGGATCTTGGAAACTCCTTTACTAGGATGATGGTAGTTGTTGGTAAGCGTTGACCGAATAATTGGAAATGGGCTGAGTTGTTGCTTCTTTGGCTCTGATTTGATAAGCGGTGACCGGATAATTGGATGTGGGCTGAACTACAACACGATCTCCGATTGTTCCCATTCCGAAAAATGCTCCTGTGTATTGATTATTCATCGCACCGTTTGTGGGATACTGACGAAGATGTTCTTCAGTTTGCATTCTTGTCATCTGAGGATTTCTCGTCAAAGGATTTATTGAATTTTCCTAATATCTTCTTATATCCCGCTCGTCTGCCACAGAAATATTCTGTTGTCGATAACCATACCTTTGTTCTTGATTAAAGCTTTGCTGTTCCAAGACTCTTCTTCTGTTCTATTATTCAACCCTCCTTGCTTCTTATCGCCTCTTCAACTCCTCTCGCTTCATTCGCTCTGACATGAACTTTGCGGACTACTGTTGGATGCGGAAGAAAAGGTTTTTAAACACCGAGATCTCCCACATTCTCATCTCGAATTCAATGAAGGTCTCCAACCTTTAACGAAAGGAAATACCGTTGTTCAGATCCACTGTTTCCCCAAGTTGCTTCATGCCTGAATCCCACTCCTGCTCAAGCTTGTGGATGAATCTGTACACTATATTCTTGATCCAGTTCTCATCCTCCTTGTCGTTTCTCTAGGCAACATCCAAGCGTGGCGTTCTCTTGATAACCTCAAGACATTGAAGCGGATTGCTCAGCCGCTTTACGCACATTTCGTTGACTATTTACAGATACGGTGAGTGAACCGACTTTCCTTCAAGGGCCTTGTAGATTGCTGACTCCATCAGCTTTGACAGTTTCTTATCCTCGTATTGGCATATGTCTTAGATGTAGCCGCATGATACTCCAGCCATTCTCAGCAGCTCAATTCTCCGCGCTGCGAGTTGCTCGAGCTATCCCGGCAGTCGCAGCCTCTCAATGAGGTACTCGACAATACTTTCATCCTTCATCGCGTTGACTTGTGAGTATTACAGAAGATGGCTGTAGTTGCTCCGCATGAGAGCGAGTATATCCTACCTGTCGTCACTCATGGTGCAGATGTTGCACGGTTTCATGTCAATACTGCTGGGCTCGATCACCCTCCGCCTCTCCGGATAATTCTATTACTAGATTATCATTCAAAAGTATTATTGGATTCCGTGCGTCGGCTCTTCAGCAATTCTGAGTTAAAAGGCACTAATAATTCTCGAATAAGATTGATCAGAAGCTCTGATGAAGAGTGACCGACCATGAGAGAGGCTAGTCAGTCGTTCGAATTGCCGACGTTATGTTGATTGCAGTGGAATAGTATTCGTCGGCTCATTGGGCATAAACGAGCGGTACTTAGTAATATTTTGGTTGCAGGCGAAGCCGATGGGAAATAAACACGATCAAGTTGTGCCTCAACAGCATCACAGGTTCGAGCAGGTGCTGGTCGACATGAGCACCACTTAGCAAACTCGACCTACAATCGCCGCGCTGATGTCTTCTATCTACGTATTCCCAAAAGCTCTCTAAAATCTGAACGATAAGCTTGCTAGCACGAAGGTAGCAGCTTCGCGGATACCGATGATCTTGGAGAGCTTTGCAAACAACATAGTTCATTTGCCAACGCTCCCTAATGTATTGCTTCTCGATGAAAAGCAAGCTTAAAAGCTGATCAACATCAACACCAAACCACCTCTGAAGGAACAGTTCTTTTTTCTGATTCTGAGGGCTACATTGTAGAACAACGACATCCTACTCAAATTTCAAAGTGAGTTTGTGAGAGAGGAGTAAACTCTGCTGTATAGCCTTGCCAATTTACGGACAAAAGTATCGGAAGGCCTCTCCCAACTCAGATCCATCCACGACAAACTTCAATCTTTAGACCAGCAACTCTATGATAAACAATCCAATTATATCAATGAGCAAATAACCAAACGGAAACCAGCAGAAAAAGAAGACCGGAAAGTTACTATTTTGTCGCCATTCAAGAAGATGGAGAGGTTGGAGCTCGAGAACGCAGCTTTCGATCTTCGAAATCGACTTGAGAAATATGAATCAAAGAACTTGCCATCAGTAATCCAACTCAAATAGGCAAACACCGAGTTGAAGGACCAGATATTGAAGTTAGAGACCGACTACAAACAAGAAATCATAATGCTGAACTCTCAATGGGACCAACGCCTCAAAGAGTTAGCTCGAAACTTTGAAGATTCGAAAGCCTGCTTAGTGAGGAAAGTTACAGATAGATAAAGGTAATTCCAGGCGACCGACCAGGGAAGAGCCGAGACCATTACCAAGCTCAAAAGAGATATTGATTCAGCGAACCAATAACTGAGTACAGCCAGAAGCAAGATCGTCCTTCAAACTTGTACAATAGAACAGTTGGGAAGCTCATTAGCAGCAGCAAAGAAGGATCTTCGGGTTTCAACCGAGTTAATATCTGCTAGAGAGAATGAACTGCTGGTATTGAGGTCTTAGTTCGAAAGACTGAAGAAAGACTACGTTGGCTCATTGAAAGCTACGCAAGAGTCGAACACTCGGCTTTCAGACGAAATTACCAAACATAAAGCTAAGAACAACGAACTGGAGTTGTCAATTCGCCAATTGGAAAGCCGGTTAGAAATCACAGAAAAAAAACTCGTTGAAGAGAATAACCAACAGCTGGATAGGGAAACATCGCTAAACAGTAAACTGAAACTACTGGTCGAGTAGAATAGCGTCCTGCGCAAGCAAGTCAGGGAGGCAGAGACGCATCGGAGGAGCATATCTGAGCAGAGCAAATTCGACCAAGATCAGCTGATAGGCTCCAAACAATAGTTATAACAACGACTGGAGAATACTCGGAAGCAACTCACCGAGTTTCGTAATATAGCTCAGAAAAGCGAAAAGGAACTCAAAAGACTCGCTTAGTAGCTGTTTTAACTGAAGGACTCGCAGGAGAAGCTGAAGGAGAAGACGAAGGAAGCGGATGCTGAGTCGAAACAACTGCGAGAACATAGCTTCAGCCAAGACAACCTGATAGAAACCCTGAAAAGGAGTAACGTTGACCTTCAAAGAAGTTTAGACGAACAATCCAAAAGTCTCAGCAGCACCTTGCTCCAATGGAAAGACGCTCAGGCTGAAAATAACCGAATACATACTCGTTTGAGTGAAGCTAACCAGAGGAACGCCAGAATGGAAAGGCAGAAATAATCAATATACCACGAATACAAAAAGCTGAAGCTTGAACTCCTGGAAATGCAGACCTTTGCCTGCGAAATAGTCCACCCTCAAAAGAATAGTCTTTTAAACAACAATAACTCGGCCAAAAGAATCCTGCAACTGGAACACAACATTGCTGGCCTATCGGGAATGCTATACGATCTCGCAGTCAATGGTACAGCCGTAAATAATGCTTTGAACGAGCTGGGGCTACTACTCAAAAGAAGGGGGTCTACAGCATAAAGACGAGACTGCTAAATTCAGACCTATCAATTCAGAACAGAGGACCGTTAACAGCAAACTGAGTTAGCTCCCACTTCAGAAACAATCTCCACCCTCTGGACCGATATCCTTGGTAGTGAAGATAAGTTATGGTTGATAGATGTCCTCGCTAAGCAGGTAGGACAGCCTGTTCGCCGGTTTTACCTCAAAATGATTGCAAGCCAGCACATGTTCAACCCCACCAGTTATCACCGAATTTGTGACAAGCTTACCAACCACCTAACCATCATCAAGACAGGCAGAGGCTTTTGTATCGGAGGGTTCTGCAATCTTCCTCTCGGAGTAGACGGCAAACACGCTTTGAGCTTTATCTTCAGTGTAAACAGGCGAGTTTATATGCCACTCAAAAAGGGCAAGAGGGCCACTCAAAACGATTCAGCATACGGCCCAGTTTTCGGAAGTGACAACGATATTCGGGTGGACGACAACACGGTTTATACAAATTACCATGTCTACCTAAATAGCTTTGAAAAGCTTGAGATCGAGGGGGTACCGACGCGGCAGATCATGCTCGGAGAAGACGTCGAGGATACACTTTTAGAATACGAGGTCTTTACAGTCCAGTTTGAATGATTTGCCCTCCATAGTATCATTTCAAGTCGAAAGCGGACCTTCGTTGTAGCGCCGGATTTATGAACTGGCCATCGCCTTTATCTAATTTGGTAATTGCTGTGGATGTCGACAGGAAGCAAGACAGCCGAGCTCGTCAAGAAAGTCGGCTCCAAGTCGGAGCTGATTGTGGCCATCAGCGTAGTTGTGGGTGTCGGGGTTGCCCTCTATGGGCTTATAGGCTATAGCTCGCGCTGCAGGAAGTGCAAAGGATGGTTCTCGATTGAGGACCGGGGGAGGAGGCTTCTAAACGAGCAGAGCAAGTCGAGGGACATTGACCAGCTCTAGCCGTACCCTGGTGCAACCGACGATAAGCCAGGAGTGAGTCGCCGACGGGAACGTGCCTTCTTGATTGAGCGCACCTTCGAGGTCAGCAAAGGCTGCAGTAAGTGCGGGTAAACGTGGACTGAGACTGAGACGGAGACCGTATGATGGAAGTTGGGTACGTGATTCGCTTCGACCTGGCTAATTCCATCTCATTACCATTTCTGAAAACGATTTGAAGGATTGATGGTGAAAGGGCCTCGAAGCAGTCAGTCTCCGAGAACTTCTTGTTGTGAGTCGAGCACAATATTAATTTGCCAATCGCCCCTAAATCATTAACCTTGATTATTTGGGACAAAGACCGGCCGAAAGGAGAGAAGGACGAATCGGGATGAGTTACCATTCGAATCCGCAGATTTACTGCCATCCTCCATAGCAACGAGCGAAACCTCGGTTCAATTGAACCTCCTGCTCGCGACTTTGGCTCTTAGTATATTCAGTATTATTAAGCTAGAAATGGGAAGTACCAATCTCATCGATAATAGTTATTTAGCAGATGACCGAGAAAAGGAAGCTTCTCCACGAAACGCTTGCGAAGATGATCGGAGAGGATTTTGATCCTGGTGAGCTTGACAAAGACATCGCAGAGAAGGCACCAGCGAGAATCGAAGACTACTCACGAGACATGATGTTCAGATTATGCACGGACTACGTCGGCAAGAAGCAGTTTGATGAAGCAATGGGCCAGCTGGAGCAGAAAGGATTTTGGGTTTTACCGCCTCCGATTCCAAAACCTGAACCAAATCCATAACCTGACCCCGATAATACTATAGGCACCCATCATACATAACAGGAGACACTGGACGGGTATGAATCAAACTACCAGCAGCTCGAAAGACTTGGCCAGCAGAACGAACCTGTGGAATTATTGCTGCGTAGATGCTTGGTCTTGGCTTTTTTGATGGACAGGGAAAAAGACACTATATCAGCGAAGCGCAGCGAGTTCCAACGATAAATCACTTATGAGGACGTCCTGAAAGAAGTAAAAAAGCTTCGAGAAGCGATTCGCTCTGAGGACAGAATGACAAGCGACATATCTAACTACCTGGACAAATGTGGAGTATATAACAAGAAGGATGTCAGATCTGTCTCACCCTACGACAACCTAATGGCCCTCAAAAAGGAACTGCTCCCAATCGACGTGCCTGACCTTGTTGAGCTCGTTAAAAATACCGAGAAAGCCAAGGATAGCATCAGAGACAAGAACATTCTGTTGTTCATCGGCGAGACTGGTTCAGGCAAGACAACAAGTATTAAAGCACTGTTGGGCTATAAGATGGGAAAGCTCAAGTACAAGGGAATGGATTGGGTCACCCCCGTGGAGAAGATCACTGACCCTGTCGTGAAATCCATGCACTCTAACCCCGGCTGCAAGTCTGTAACCCGCTACATAGTGGCGGCTGCTGCCAAGAAAGAAGTTACAACCAAAGATATTCTGTTGGCCGACTCCCCGGGTTTCGGAGACACTGCGGGTGTCGAGGTGGAGATCGCTAACATGCTCGGGGTTTCGGAGGCACTCAAAGGCTGCAAGTCTATCTTGCCAGTGATTGTAATCAGCAAGGATTCATGGGGACCTCGCGGTAATGGATTAAAAAAACTCGCCCAAACAATCGCCTCTCTCTTCAAAGACTTCAGGGATTGCAAAAAATCTGTCTCAGTTATTATCAACAGGTTTGACAAAGACGAAAGAGCGGAATTGAAGGACAAGTTTAAAAATGTCATTGACGAGCTGAACGCTGCTGAAAAGGCGAATGACAACTTTGTAAATGTGCTGGAGCACTTCAAGTAACTGGCGGAGGAAGAGGAACTGATCAATTTTGATCCACTGAACGACAGTCCCAAGAGTGTCGTAAAAGAGCTTGTGGAGAGAAAACCACAAAAGCCAGCTGCATTGTTTTCTGAGATGAATCCCCCTTTCAAGTCCATCAGAACTTACCAGGGAGAACTTGAGAAGAGGGTTCGATTCCATCTCGCCAATCGGAATCCCGTCATGGTGAAGTATTTCATCGACGAACTCCAGGAGTTGAACAACGTTCTGAACGATGAGCAGATTCTGAACCAGATCAATACCTTGAAGGATCTCGTGTAGAAGACAGTACAAGAGGTCTGCAACAAAATTATCTCTACCTTCAACAATAAAGTTTTCATGCTAAGCCTAACTAAGGAAGACATTGAGGTGTATTTCAGGGAAATCATTTCCTTGGAACGGGATAGCGGGTTCGACAAACTTTTGCCGGACTGCAAGCTCGTTGAAAAAGGGTTCAGAAACTATCGGGACTCAGTAATGAGAATATCGTCAGAGTTAACGCAGGAAAGAACGCCAGAAGAAGAATAGGAAGGCAAGAATGTCAAAAGCATCGAGCAGTTGCGTGTGCTTGTCGATTCAAGCAGGAAGGATAGTGAGGTCAATCAGGCCTCTCAATCATTCGAGGTATGGCTAAAAGAGAAGCTGGAGCGGCATCGAGACAATTATAATTCGCAGTTGAGAGAAGACGAATATCAGAAAGCTGCTGAAGAGTTGAGTATCTTTCGTCGCTATACCCGCTACTCGCTTCTGTGGAGTGAGAACGAGAAAGTTCAAGAAAATTTGGAGGTAACCGAAGGTGCGCTACTGAGACATGTTAATAGCATACTGTAAGAAGGAAGGAATTATCTGACTCATGTAACAAGGACCAACTGCGCTGTGCTCGATGCCACCTTGCAGCGGATTACCAAGTACCAAGGGTTAGCTGGATTACAAAGACCGGAAACAGCTGCATAAATCGAGAAGAAGTCGAAGGAGTTCATAACGGAGGTACGGCAGGCCAGCGACACCCAGTTCAGGAATGTGATGGAAATCATCAACAAGGCGAAGACAGAGTCAATTTCAAATGAGGTAGTGAGCACTTTCAGCGATGCATTCAATAAGCTAAAGTTGTTTGAGGAGATGTCGGGAATCGGGGAGCAGGCCAAGAGAAACTTGGAGCAGGCTAAATTCAGCCTCTAAGGCTACTTTGAGTCTCAGAAGCTGATCTTACAGCGAATCACGGACTCCATCGCCAACAACCCGCAAAGCTTGAAGAATGATGTCAAGAACATAGAGGCTGCCCTAAACGGGATTGATAAGCTAGCTGAGTTCGGAGGATAACAAACTGTGCAAAGTGCCCAGGTTGTGAAAGCAGCAACTCTGAGGGAACTGGAAGACTCCATAAAAAGGTTGGTGAACAAGATGTATAATATTCCGCAGCTCGCAGTGTCCAACCCGAAGGCAGAGGAGATCATCAAAACGATGGAGGAGACCTACGAGTTGGAGCAGTTCTTCAGTAAGCTCTCATGCTTCAAAGGCGACTCCAACATCGAGAGATTAAAAAAAACAAACCAACGAAACGAGGAGAATCTGAAGGCGTCACTAAACTCAGTCTCAACAGATTTGAGTCAATTAACTTCAAAATAGGTTGACTACTCTCGCCTCAGTCTCCAGACTATCGAAAATGCTCTACGTTTCCTCAATGTCGTGATCATGCGCTCATGGGTAGACTAGCCAAGAGAGAAGGCGAGGCTTGCTCAGCTGAGTGCTAGACAAGGATTTAAAAGGTTCGGAGAACAAGCCAATTAACTCATAGCTAAATTCGGAAAGGAGTTTTTGGAGAATGACGAAGAGAAATGTCGCGAACTCTGGGAAACCACAAAAAAGCAAGCAGAGGTATTGAAGGAGCTGACGAAGGCCGATCGATTTCCTCAGAGCAAAGAATAAGCGAACTTCGAGCAGAAGAGTTTCGATGAATTTATTGAGGCAATCGAGGAAACGATCTCACAAATCGGAAAGAAGTTCGAAAAACTAAAGAAGAATAAGGACAGTTACCCAGAACTCATTAAGCTTGAGGCCAAACTGAATGTCTTTAGAAAACGAGACGCCGAGGTGATCGAGCAACGCAACTTCGATGACATTTTGCTTCTAAAGGAAAAAATCTCGAAAGCGGCTGAGGAACTACAGGGAAGCCGGGCTGACAAAATCCGCACAGCGCTTAGATACAGTCGTTATGAAGAACTAGATTCTCACCTCAGTGCGCTATAGAAGGAAAGCGGTGCTGAAAATGAGATTTACCATTCAGCTGTTTAAGCAATACGGAACCACGTTACAGGCTTAACGAATGAGATGAGCCAGTTCATTAACGACATCAGCAAAAAGAAGGAAGTGGAAATTGACTTGGATAAGCTGACAGAGAAATACAATGTACTCGATCAAATCCAAAGGGTAACACGCTTAAAGGAAGTGTCTGAAATACCCAACCTGAAGAAACGATTCGAAGGCGTAATGGAAAAGTCGATGAAACGGTTGACCGATCAACTAGACAATCTGGTCAGTGATGAAGAAGTAGCGAGCGCATTGAGGCTTCAAGAACAGTTGGAGGCAATGGAAACAAGCTTGCCAAAGGAGTTTCAACCGAAGGAAAGGCCTTCTGCCGAGAAGTTCGGTACAAAAATATCAGAGGTCTTAACGAGCAAAGATGTTCTAATAAATAGTCTCACGGCAGCCAACCTCCAGCCTTTGGATCAGCTTTCCAACTTCTTCAACCGCAACGCTACCGATGCAACTCCAAAGCTTAAAAACATGAGGGAAAGGTGGGCAAGCAGAGTCAAGGAGATTTTCGATGTTCTGCTGCAAGAGATGCGGACGAGCAAAACCCAAAGGCAGTGGAATGAAAAGTGCACAAACATTGAGAAAGTCATCAAGGTCGTGAAGGACAAGGAGTAGGAAAGGAAGAATTTTGAAAAGATCAAAGACGAGTCACTAAAGCGATTGGAGAAGAGTGCTTCGATGATGAGTGATATGGTGGAAAAGATCTCAAGTGCGGGGAAGCTGGATTTCGGACTGCTAAGACCTGCACTTGTCCATATGAGAGAAGAGGATAACTTTGACCTGCTTCATACACTCAAGCAAAAGACAGCCTCCTTGTGGGAAAAGATTTTAGAGGATTTCACAAAGCAGCCACTTACTCCGCTTACCTTCATTAGCATCGCCAAGGAGCAAATCAAGGATTTCACCATCAAAGCAAATGAATTTGAGACTCACCTGAGTGATACGTTACAAACGATTCGAGATAAATTCAAAGTCTTCCTAAGAGAAAACCTCCAAAAAATCGTATCGAGGATCAAAGATCTCTTACTGGACTCAAACAAACTGTCTGTCGCTAATCTTCAATCTTCGAGGAGAAGTGTAATAAGTGCATTAAGGCCGGAAGAAAACCCCATTCAAAAAGGTCTTGGTGAGCTGCTTCAAGCTGTTCAGGAGTCCGCCTCCACAGAGTTCAAAAGTGAGATTGTTGACGTAACGAAAGAGTTTGAGAATGCTTATTCAGAAGTCGCCAAACTGGTGGTGTCGAGTTATATTGGATGGACACGATTCATCAAACTCGAGTAAATGTTTGGGGAAAAACGGTCTCAAGAGAATGTTGACGAACCTTTTGAAGAAGGGTCAAGACTGGGACCTATTGTCAAGGACCTCCAAGACATTGCTGCCCAAAAAGATTCACTCCCAGATGCCATTGCAGGGCCCCTGAAATAGCTACTCAAAGATGCCCCTATTTGGTCAGAAATCACTTAAAAGTTCAATGCTTAGATGAAGAAGTGTGAAGACCGTATAGATAATTTTGGGGGTGATTTGGAGAGCACAGATGAGAAAGAGCTAGACGAGGAGTTAAGGCTTTTCCGTGAAAGTCTGCAACGTGTCGAGAGTTTTGGATATGCCTATTCAATTACAACCGGGAGAAACATTAACATAACAGAGAGCAAGAAAAAGGCTGACCAGCAAGTGAAAGACTGCTATTAAGAACTTAAGGCAGACATACAGAACATGGATGTGAGCTACGAAGAAACGTCCCTGAGAAGAATCAACCGTAGGCTTATTGTGATCAAGATAGCCTGTCGAAACAATACAGAACTCGAGAAACAGAACAAGGAGGTGACAAAAATACTCGAAGCAAAGGTGAAGACTCTAGTCGACTCGTGCAACGCTGCACTGAGAACTTTCCAGTCACACATAGAATCCTTTAGCGCCAATCAAAAATCGAACAAAGCATTGCAGGATAGCGAAGTCAAATAGAAGCAAAAGGAGTATGAAGAAAAAAAGCTAAAAGAATTCAAAACAAAGGAGTTGAATGCCACTAACCTTATTAAATCAGACCCTGCCCAGAAAGAGGAGCGCCAAAAAGAGTGGGACAGCGAGAAAGCATCGTTTGAAACCGAAATCGGAACTGTCAAAGCAGACATTGCCAAGGAGATCAACCAAAGATATAGTAAATCTTTGGAGAAAGAAGAAAAGATTGTTCGGGATTTCTTAGCACAATTTACCTCTGAACTGATCAGGCTACGCATAATTCAAAGTGGAATCGAGTCTCCAAGTGCCAAAGAAGCTTGTCAAAAAGGGATATTCAATGCCATGAACGACTTTAAGAAATTAGGTAAGCGATGGTTTAAACCTTTGGCCGAAGAACTTGAAAAAGTCGGGAAAAACGAGACAAATCTGATCTTGACCGAGCACCCAACCATATTCACAAACTTCAACGCCAATATATTCAGAGATGCAGTAAAGAACGAAGGAGAGGATTACATCATCAAAAATATCCGAAACATTGATTAGAAAGTCAGGAAGCAGCTGAAGGAAATGTACAAAGCATACCTCTAATTCTTTAACACCCAAACAAAACAATTCTCAAACGATCCAACTGTAGGCAAACTCAACAATCTGAAGGATTTAATTAAAGCCAAAGCAGGAGATGTCAAAGAACGATATGAAAAGAAGAAGATGCCTGAAAGTGGCTGCGAGTTGATAGCCTACATATTTGCACTCTGGACAATCAAAAGGGCTTCTGTTGATGATGAAGACGGAGTCGAGTTCCTATATCAGCCTCACCCAGCACAAGTCATCGCGATATTCCTGATATTGGGACTATGCGGTGGCGGACTGTAGTCACAACTTGGCAATCGTCTGGCTGAGGTGCTGACTGGCGAGGGGAAGAGCATTGTCCTTGCCGGACTCTCAAGCTACCTCGCGTTAGCTGGCTTTGAAGTAAGTTGCATGTGCTACTCTCGACTGTTGAGCCGAAGGGATTACGATGAGTTCTCAGACCTCTTTATGGAGCTTGGGATCTAGACCAAGATCATGTACGGAACCTTCGGAGAGGTGATTGAGAAAGAGTACAGCTCAAAGGAGTTTGACCTTCGTAAGGCAATTGAAGGTATCCTCTTGAGAGATGAAGAATTTGGATCAGGAAAATTCGTTAGATTCTGGGGAAAATTCAAATAATTTATTGGTATTACCTCACCGAGCCGAATTCTGCTGATCGACGAAGTCGACGTGTTCTTCAACAAGGAGTTCTTCGGAAAGTTCTATGCTCCTTCCATCACCATCAAGGATTAATGTATCATCAATCTGGCTACCTTCGCTTGGAACAATCGAAATAGTATCAAACTGAAAGGTCTTCTTGAAAGTGCCGAATACAAAGCATGTATCGCCAAATATCCTCGACTTCAAAACATCCTCGAGTCAAATGCAACAGATATTATTGGGAGCGTGCGTAATTTCAAACACTAGTACATTGTTCACGAGGGTAAAATCGGATATGTGCTGCCGGAGGGAATCTCGTTCCAAGCCAGCTACGGATGGAAGACAGTCTTCGCCTATTTCCACGAAAAGGAAAAAGGGTCTATCATCCTGTCAGCAGATGAGTTCGTAAACATCAGTGTGCTAGGATGTGAACTGTCTTATGCAGAGCTCCCGAGAGGGTTCAAGCACATTATGGGAGTGACAGGAACACTTGACATCCTTCCTCAGTGCCAGAAAGATGTGTTGAAACAGTGGTATGGCATTGAGTCTTACTATCTCATGCCGTCAGTTTACGGCGAAAGCAAAAGGAAAAAGCTTGGGGCGTTCGTGGTGGATAAAAAGGATCACTTCGCAGCTATTACCAAGGCCATTCAAACGAATATTGACAATGGACGACCAGTCGTGGTATTCCTCCCCACCATCGAAGTGATGACGAACTACGACCACAGTACCTAGTTTAAGGCACTGAAAGGAACTGGAAAGACGATGACAGTATCAGAGAAGTACGACGCCGGCACGATCCGAGACCGAGTCATCCGAGCGACACGCGAAGGGAACATCACTCTGTTCACCAAGGCTTTCGGCAGGGGAATCGACTTTGTTCTCGGGGAAAAGTCGGTGAAGGAGAAAGGCGGCCTTCACGTGATTCAAACCTTCCTGTCCGAGGAGGAGTCGGAGGCAGTCCAAATCGAAGGCCGAACCGCCAGACAGGGCCAAGAGGGGAGCTACGAGCTTATCATCACTGACGACGATCTGAAATCGGTGAAACAAGACCAGGCGCAGCTCAACGGAATGAATCCTCAAGAAGTCGCTGATACTCTGACACAGACCCGGAGAGCCTTCTTCAATACAGTCTACTCGAAGCAGGTGGATGCAGCAATCAAATGCAGGGAGAGCCACGAAAAGGCTACGAAGATTCTGAAGTGCATCAGCAAAAACGAGAACGAAGCAGCATGCAAGCTGGTTTCCGAGCTGAACTATATCCCTCCTGTCCGAGACAGTAATTTCAGGATCGCGATCGGTATTGACGCTACTGGATCCATGAGCGCAGCCTTGGGTCAAGTCGTGAACAACATGAGGGCTTGCATCGAACGTACTTACATCATCCTCAAGGAGAAGAACGTAGTCGATGGCTTTGAGATTCAAGTTTCCTGCTACCGCAATTACAACTCTTCCAAGGAAAAAATACTTGAGTCTTCTCCTTTCTCGAGTACGGCCGCGAGCATCCTTACCTTCCTGAAAAACGTCAGTGTCGACGGGGGGATGGGAAATGAGGCAATAGAAGTGTTTTACAATCACTGTCTACACAAAGAGAAAGATGTGAATGAAATCATTGTGATTGGCGATGCTGCTTGCAATACTGATATTGAGTTCGAGCAGAAACGGCGAGCTCGAGGGGAAGCCTATTGGAACAGCAACGGATTCAAAATTCCCCCTCCTTCAACGCTGGTTCAATAATTAATCAACAGGAATATCAAGGTTCACAGCTTCTACATTGGAATTTCTCCAGCCAGCTATTTCCAATAAGTTAGTAAGAACACCGGAGGAGATGCAAAGCCATACGATTACAGCCACAAAGACGCTGCTGCTAACCTAACCGATTTCATAGTGGAGAAGATCTTGGCAGCTATGGGCGGGAAAGATCTCGTTACTGCATACAGAATACGGTTCCCAAGAAGCTGATAGTTTGGATTTGTGTAATTGTGGAAACCTTTTCTGTTATTTTTAACTTTTGTTTGATTTGGGGAATATAATACTTCCCGACTTTTTACAGATTATACCGATTATTAAAACACTTCGTTTTCATCAACGTTCCCGACGGAAGTAGTATTCCATACATACTTCGCTGCGATCCACATTCTGCTTAGTCTGTCGGCGTTACTGGTGTCTCTTTTCCCAAGCCAGGTCTTTCATGCGCTGCAAGGAAAAGTCGCAGCTCGGTCTCCCGTTTGTTTTCCAATAGCTCTCATTTGCCTTATGAAGTCTCAGGTGCATTTGGCCTGGTTGGTCGTAGCTGGTCTAGTTGAAGAAGGGATTCACTGCCTTGATATGTACAGGTTGTGTCTTACGCAGCCCATGATCTACTTTCTATGGGTTCAGGTCTGTTGTGGCAAGGTCCTCCTCTCTGACCTTTCGAGTGTAAACTCGTTCTTTCTCTGGCTTTTGGTTCTTGTACTCCAACAGACACCGGAATTCACTAGAGTTGTATCGAAGCTTTTCATAGTTCCGCAAATCATAGTTCAGGTCTAAACTAAGCTATGGTTCTTACCGTAGGAGTAGTGAGCAACATCACGCTCTCTCCCGACTTTCTTCGATAGATCGCAGGTGTGGTCGGAGTCTGGTTCGTAGATCTTAAAGTTGTTGTACAGTCTCTCATCGTAGAGCTGCTTTTTCTTGGGTTCAGGAATCAATGATTTTCGTGGAATACACAGGCTCATCGGAACAATTCCCTTGACCCTTGATAGGTGATAATGTACCTTCTCGGCATTGAAGTTGCTCGTGATACAAACCCATAGCCCTCTGGCATTGATGGCATTCCGTCGTCTGTGCTTTCTCGATCGAACGACAATCTGCCCTTGAACTTATCGATGTCTCTTTCGACCTTCTCCTACACTGCAGCGGTGGAGTTCATAAAGCTGGTATTAAACTTGTCTTCAGGAAGATCCCATTTGGTTAGAGGCCGGCGGCGATTCACCTCATGCAGGCTCTCCCTGCGGTTGATGGACTCGATATCATAGAAGCGCCTATTACGGTTGATCATGCTTCTCGTGAGAAACTCCTTCTCCTGCTCACTAGGCTGTACGTCCATTGTATATTTTATTTTGAGCTGGCAAGACAAACTATTGGAGTTGGTTGCAGTTGACAGCCAGTCATCCTGACGATCAATGAACCCGTAGTAATAATATAACTAACGATGAGCCAATACGGAAAGGCAGAGTATTGGGAGGAACGCTACACTAGGTACTGAGAAATCTTACTTGAGGGATGCTGACCCTTTTGACTGGTACCAACGCTTCTACCAGATCAGAGACCACATTGTGTCCGCAATCCTTCCTGAGAATAGAGTGCTGAACGTTGGCGCAGGAAATAGTCGATTGTCAGAAGAGATGTTTGATGAGGGCTACGAGACGATAACAAACATCGACATTAGCCAAACTGTGACGAAAGCAATGACCGAAAAATATAAGGAGAAGGGCCCAAACTTCAAGTATGTACAGATGGATGTTCGTGCAATGGACTTCACTGAAACGTTCGACGCAGTCATTGACAAGGGGACACTCGATTGTATCCTGGTAAGCCTTTGCAGTTACTTAGTGTGGCGAGGGATCCACGACAAATGCCAACAAGATGATATCAGAGATTTACAGGGTGCTATCTGCTAACGGTGTGTATATCCTCGTCTCGGCTGGTGCACCAGAGTTCCGTAACCCTTATCTCGAGAGACCGGAATATGACTGGAAGATCCAGGTCGTAGAAGTCCCGAAACCGACTATCGCGGCACAGATAACTGAACCCAATACGGACAAGGATATCCCAAACGTCCACTACATTTATACCTGTTCAAAAGGTAAGAAGAATGAACTACCAGTGGTCGCCCCGGAACCTGTAGTTGTACCGACAACTGGTGTTCCCGCACCTGCTAAAACCTGATATGGCATGGTTCGTAACAACATCGTACGTCTAGTAAACTAAAACTATCGTATTCTCATGCAGTCCCAGCTTGCGCTGATTTTCGAGGAAGCATAAGTATGCCAACAGCTGGAGCAAGGTAAGTTGGCATCGCTAACTTAGACATCAATGATTTCTGCCAACTGCCTCACCTAGCAAAGCTCCTATCTGTGGAACTGCTGTACCTTGCCGATGAACAGTTTATTCTCAAGGTACGGCTCAACGGAACGTTCGTACAACTCTTCGGAGGAGATGTCCAGCAGGAGGAGGGCATACTGGTACGGTTAGTGTTCCCTCGCTAGTATCCACGACTTCCGCCACGGATCTACTTCGAATCAGAGGTACATTGGAAGCTATTGTAGGATCTCAACGAGCGTTATACAGTGCCTGGACGTGACTACTTCGCAGTACTGTGGCCATAACCCTGGGAGGAGAAGCTAGCACTAAATGAACTGCTGCCTCGATTCGTTGGTTTTCTGAATAGCTGCCAGTCGATAAGCCACCCGCAATCCTTAGCAGTTTATCAACGCGGAGAGTTCTTCGATTACACTTGTTTCGTGGGCAAACGTTCCTGCTAGTTCTATCCAGTGCTCGTGGTGCTATAAGACGAAACGACTGCCGAACGGTATTTAGTGCTACATCGCTACGATTTACTGCTATTCGAACCAACCAACATCCCAGGCTACTTGAGGCTGGTTGACTGCTATAGTCTACGGTCAGTGAGCATGGTGATGAGTCACCGTCAGGAAACTTAGCATAGGCTGCTCCTATCCATTAAGTTGGAAAGGTGTGAGGCTCTACTCGAGCTCTTCTCGGAAAATTGCTCAGCAATCGCTCAGAGCATCATCGACAGGAAGATGAAGTTGCCAGTCAACTACGAGAACACAATAGTGAGACAATGGAAGTTACCACTATCGGCCCACGAGCCCACAAACTGTGAACAGTTCAACGAGCATATCCGCAACTGCGAGGAAATGTTAGCCAAAAAGCCGTGCGAGCAGATAACCGCAAGGCTCATGGAACTGTGCAATAAAGTAGAAATTGTCTTATCAAGGCCATCGAGTACTGCACGGTCGTTTCCGACTAACCCCATGAAATATACTTGGAGAAGCTGCAGCGACTCATTTCCATGCGTGGTTCGCAAGCAGCCCACCAACCCAGCATATTTTCCGATTGTGAGTAGGTCGAAAAGGAAACCTTCCACGATAAGCTCCACGATCTCAGCCAGGTCACCTGCGCTAGCTCTGACATGTTCGAGCTGGCCTGAACTGTTTCACTAACTATCGTCCTTTAGTTATAATTTTTCCGTTGGTGGGGATGAAGAAGCCAGCTAAGACAGACAGACCTGTGCAACCAATCTCGTTGGCGCCACGTAAGCCAACTTTCAAGGTGATGCCAGAGACGAGTCCTCATCGTTCAGATTGGGACGTTTGTGCTCTGAAGACAATTGATAGTAATAGGCAGGTAGCGACTAACAATGCCTTCCTCAACACCATGAAGAAAGACCTCAACATGGTCAAACAAGACGTGGAGAAGTTATTCACCGAGGAGAACTGTACGGAGAATAGCATTAGCCATCGTTTGGAGGTGCAGACTCTCAAGGATGAACTTGAACACGGCAAGCAAGTTGAAAAAGAGCTACGTCGTGAACTGAAGTAGTGTCGGAGCAAGTTGCAGCAGCAGCCAGAAGATAGATATAAGTCTGACCGTGAAAAGGAAATCATTAATGAACGGCTGGTCAAGTTGCAGCAGGAACTGCTGGAAGCCCAGAGGTCTACTCAGCTGAAGGAAGATATCAAGACACAAAAAATACAGCAACTGAGCAGGGAGTTTGATAAGGTTTCGGATGAACGCAACTTCTTGCATGATGAGTGCGTTCGCTTAGGACAGCTTGTGGAACAGCTGCAGAGGCCAAAGATGGACCAAGATACGCAACACAATGAGGACGAAGTACTCGATGTAAGGAGGAGGATGCACGATATCGAGAAGGAAAGACTGGCGATGGCAGGACGTCTCAAAGAGAAGGAGCTTGAACTTCGCAAGACGTGCGAATAGCATCAGACTACCATAAGGGAGAAAGATGCAAAGTACAACAGCTGTCTCAACGAGTTCAAGAAATTGGAGCAGAAGCTGAGTCGACCCAGAGAAGATTTCGAAAGCAAGAGCAAACTCTAATAGTTGGAGCAACTTTTGTTCAGCAGCCGCCAGCTAGGAGAGACCCTTCGATCAGAGAACCACGAGCTTCTAGGCAAGGTAGAAAGGCTGCGTGTACAGTACGAATAGCAGCGTCACATCAACGATGAGATGGCAGCAAAGGTCCGCCATTTGCATAACTAAATATCGCAGGCCCACCGCAATGAACTGTTAGAGCTTGAAACCAAAGTGCAGCACCTCGAATCTTCATTGGTAGAGGCTCATAAACGATACGAGCAAAAATGTCGGTAGCAACAGCACGAACGCACGAGGAGCCAAACAGTGAGCCACCCAACCTCCAACGATGAACTGCACCGCACAAAAGTGCAAGTGCTAACCCTGGAAATCCAACTGAATCAGCTGCACGGTGAGATGCAACGACAACGATAGGACTTCAAAACTCTGGAGGAACTCAGCAGTCAGAAAGACAACTACATTCGAGAACTGTAGAAGCAGCGTGAACTCATGGAGCGCAACCCACACATTGAGGTTGAAGCCAGATGCCGCTAGCTCTACGAAGACCAAAGTAGGATGGCTTAGGAATACCGGGCTCGGATTCTTGAACTCGAGATTATGTTGCAGAGGAAGTCTGAGGAGTATGAGCAGTTGCGTTCGGACATTGAAGTAGCAAGGCATCAGCTTGCACCTGTCTCTTTTGAGGCTGCTTTGAAGCAGCAACTCACTGAAAACTAGCAGTTACGTCTTCAGCTTAAGACGAAGAGTGAGTAACTATTGATTCTGCGTAACCAGCTGGAGGACACACGACGCCGAGCGGATAGCATCAAGTCTCAAACAGAGCTCGACAAGCTGCGTGGACTTACTGAATAGAAGACTCTCAAGGGACACTACGAAATCCTCCTGCAGAATCTCAAGAGTGATCTGGAGAGTCAGAAGCGAAAGTTTGAGTGCCTGCAACGTAAAGCCGACTTCCGTGGCGAATAGCTACGTAAGAAGGATGAGTTCATCCAGCAGGTGATCATCGGAAAGGTGCGACCAGCTGACCAATCCGAATCGGACTACCTGCGCAAGTAGCTGTAGAGATTCTTCTCAGCCAACTACGAAGGTAGGCTGTTGGGACTACAAGAGCGCATAGCCGAGCTTGAGAATACCCAACCAAACTGACTCTAACTAATTGTTATTAAAAATCAGTCGGCGACGTTCAGTATTTGCCCTTCATTTTCGTAGAGTTCATCGTCGTTGCCGTAGCTGCATGCTTCATGCTACGAGATCTAGTATGTTGGTTGCCGATCGTACTGCGAGTCGAAGATCAGCTCGAACCGGTTGCGATCAATGCTATTGTCAGACAGGTATGGCTTGCAATTGTAAGGGCAGGCAGTCGGCGGGTATATTGGATCAAGGCCTAATCGCAATGCATTATCGACCATCTGCGGGATTAATCGAGCAAGCAGAGGTGAACTCAACTCAAGGCAGGGGTTGGTATTGACTTCGAGCAGCCACGGTCTGAACCTCTAATCGATGAGAAAGTCAAGCCCGAAGACTTAGAAGTTGTAGCTGCGGCAGTGAGGGTCCAATCGAAAGTAACAGCTGCGAACAGCCTCTGTGGCGATTTTTTTCATCTGTTCTGTGAGCTTTGCCATATCGTAAGTGTTGCTTTGAGGAAAGGTTGTTTCCAGATAGCGTTGCATTTCCGCGTACGATAGTTTGTTTCCTGGTTAGTACCTTCCGTAATTCTCCCCGAACTTCTGGATAGCGTCGTTGGTGAGATGCACCATCTGGTCACTTAGGTTATCCAGCTGGTACAGCTCCGAGCTGGTCCGTATGTATCCCTCCTGGTACCAATAACCTTTGAGCACGCCTCCCACTCTTGTCAGCAGGCAATACGTACGAATATCGAACTTCCTACGCTGGTAGAGCAGCAGATCGCCGAGGTACTGCTGCACCACGAACGTATGATCCTTATTCTGAAGCATACCTGCTATTTCTTTGAGGCTCCGACTTACTTGGATCCCCTGCCCGCGATTGCTGTTTTCTCCAGGCTTGACAATCCATACGTTGGCTTTCTTGTTGACACGTTATCGCTACCGAAATACAGCTGCGAAGCGTTTGAACTCCTTATCTTGAGGAGAAGTGCAGTGGAAGGTGAGTGGAATATTCCACTGTTCCTCCGGTATGCCGTGAAAGGTGTAGTAGCTGGTGAGGTTGCGCAGCAACGCTTTCTTATTCCCTAAGTGGAAGTTACACTCGAAGTGGTTATGCATTGAGGGCTGCTATAGCAGTTCCTGCACTGGTCGCTTCTTAAGCAGCTTCATTCGAGTAGCCAAGGACTGTGGCTGCTTCTTCAGTGCCTTTATATACTGCTTGTACACCTCCACGTCTTCAGGATGCAGCATTCTCTTGAGCTACTGTTCGTTCTACAGTCTCACTAGCTGGTCGATCGCTTTTGGTAGTTTGTTTGGAGAACGACCTTCTGGTTGGTACCACTCGCCGGAAGGCTGCCGCTCGAAGTAACTGTCGATCTTGCGCTGTGTCCAGATGAACTTGGTCTCGGCTGTAAGTTAATTGGTTGGTTGCCACCACCATCTTTTCTTCATCAGGCTGCGAATTAGGTTTGCATTGTTACCTCGACCGACGAAGTACTCATACCGAACATCCTGCCTCCGGTCAAACCGAGTTGAGCACACTTCTATGTCCCTGTAGGAGGCACATCCCAGATACACGATGAAGATCATTTCGCGATAGTTACGAGCCTTTTCTTCGAAGACTGTATCCATTGACTCTTCATTGCTGATGTTGACGATCGTTCGTTCAGGTGGTCGCCGTTTGCTTGGGCGAATAAGTTCCTGTGAAAATACAGTAGGTGGATTCTGCTTCAAAACTGTCACTGGCTCTTCACATTTACTTATGGATATTGCTACTTTTTGCTGCTTCTTCTCCTTGTCTATGGTATCTCGTTCGTTCTCCAGTTGGAGCCTCCGAACCTCTAAACCCAGCAATGCAGTTCCTCGCTTTAAGCATCTTACCGTGCCTACTATTCCGCTAACATGGTCCAGGGGTGACGGGGACGAACCACCCTCATGCCTCATTGCAGTTATCCGAAGCTGTGTCTCCTGTTCGAAGTTGGCTGTTCGCGGTGGGCTTCCTATTCTCATAGCTTAGACTGCCATGTTCTGCAACGAAGGTCGGTAAAAATTCACTTCAGTCCTTCTGCTGATTTCTACTATTTGGTGCCTGACGTCGTTCTGCAGCGAGGGCTTCTTTTGATGCTTATACTTAGTATAGCTTAGCGTGTTTGGAGTGTTGGTACGGTCGATTTCCTTGCTTCGCTCGATATTTGGTGATCTCTCGAGGCTGTTGGTCTCAGCAACACCATTCTTGAAGAAGTTGTATTAGTGCACGAGGAATGACTTTGTTGCGCGGCTTCTGAATTTTCTTAATGGACGTCCCGGAGAAAGCGCACCGCTTTACTCTTCCTGCCGACGGTACTTGAGCATTCGGTGCACGTAATACTGGCTGAGTAGAGCAGAGGCTTACAGTAGGCCGGAGTTAGCGTCCATGATAGTTATATTAAGGTTGCGAATAATAACAGTGCCGGCGGTCATTGTCGGAGATGTCGGGGCTTTCGCCAGTGGTTTAGGATAGTAACATTGTTGGGATTCAGGAATGTCTACGACAGGCCACCTGATGGGTTTGATGCAGAGTTTGGGGAATCGCTTACAGAACCTTCAGTGAAGTCCTTGTGCTTGCTGAGATCTTCGAACTGGTTCAGCAGCTGTGCAGCGCCTGCCGTGACAGTGCTACTCTCGTTAAACCGTATGAGTTTCGGCTCAGGTGGTGGATGTACACAATTCGTGCCGTTCCAGGGACTGTCATCAGGACAATGTATGCACCTTCCATTCCACCGGAAAAAGGTTGGAGAACAGACATTGGTATCTACGATTGGGCCCGGTGCAGTTGCAGGTTGGGGTATCTTCACATCACTGGAGCCATTGGCTGTTGTGTTTGTGCTGATATTCTGAACTTCTGTGAGGGATGTCGTTGTGGTTGTTGTAGTGTTCGATGAATAGCTTTGCTGTGTTGAGTTGTCTGAAGGGTTTATAGGTTTTGTGTCGATTGTAGCTTCGGCAGTGTTGCTTGTCACTGCTGCTGTTTATGTTGCTGTTGATGTAGGGGCTTATGAACTATTGATCGGTGTACCAGCTGCTGGTGTTGTGCTTGGTTGGGTTGCTTATCCTTATGTCGACACCACACCAACCTTTTTTTGATTACCGAACGCTTTCCACAACCCAAAGGCTAATCCGACAAGTGCGAGTAGTGCTAAGGATAGCCAGAGGCAGCATACCCAGTTACAGCATCCCCTTCTCCGATTTGACTCATCAGACAGATATCCTTTCCGGGGAGGCCTCCCAACCGACCTTTCAGACTGTTGCGCAGGTACTGGTGCTTCCCAATATTACTTAGGACGAACTTCCCTTCTGCTCATGCTCACTTTTCCTCTGGAGCCATCTATTGTCGTGACCACTGGCTCATGATTCGAAGTATTCATTTGAAAAGCACCGGTTCCCACCACACTAGCGACAGGCACCCAAGCTGACTTTCCCTCAGGACTCCCACTAGCACTAACTGCTTGGCCAACTCCAACAATATTCAAGCGAGAATTACCATTAAGATTGCCTGCAAAGCGACTCTCCGGCAACGGCTCAATTCTTTGAGGACTTCCCTCACCAAAACTGCGATCGGGAGGTACATGCCCAGCTGCTGATGCCCCGTACTTGCGACTTCCATGCTGCTCGACTCTACTCATGCTCCAACGAATTGTTTATTGTGCCTAATTCAAACAAGCGAACAAGCCATATAGGAAATTAGGTTCCTAAAATCGAACACAAAATGGAAACTTCAAAAGGGAGAGAAAACACCTCGTCGCTTCGGCATCAGCAATAAACCCGTGATAGGTATCCGTTCGTCACAAGCGTACGCGAACAGAATTCATGGCAAAACCTCGGTAGGAAGACTTCACCTGCGGTGCACCTACTGTCATACATGGCAGAGTTCATTGAAGACGAGAATAAACAACCAGAGCAGAGAGTGCTTGACCTCAATCAGTTTGAGAAGCTCAAGCAGCACAACCATACGTAACATGCTGGTTGATAAAGGCATCACTTCGACTTTGATTTCAGCAAGAACAACAGCAGCCACAGCCGGCACGCATCCAAGTAATCGCCTCAGAACACCATCCTGGAGTCGAGCAAGTAAATGAAGTGCAGGGTGGCTAAGCAGATGGACTCGTTCAACCGAACGGCCTCGTCCAGTAAGCATAGTACAAGGCAGCAGGATCCCTCCAAGAGCTTCCAGAGGGATAAGACACCAATCGTACAAGAAATTAAGAACCGTATAAAGGAATCCCTGGCAAACTACATCAGCAGCAACGATCGTAAAAACATCGAGGCGAAGATGCTGCAGCTCAATGAGGAGCATGAAAAGAAGATGGAGGAAATGCTAAAGGAAGTGACTAAACTGCGAGAGCAGAACAAGCAGCAAACAGAATAGCATGAAAGCGAGCTGCTAAAAAAGGAGATTGAGCGAGCCAAGATGGGCACCGACTACGACGAACTCAAACTGGAATACGAACGAACAGTGAGAGAGCTGGAAAGAACAAAGGCTGCAACCAACGATTTGAAAGAGTTTCGCAAAGAGTACAAGGAGTTGGTAGAGGCTTACCCAGATCTGACATGCAGCAAGTTACTCAAAGAGTACAAGAGGTTGGAGCATGTCTGTTTGACGAGGTTGGGCGACCTAGACAAAGAACTTGTCGACCGTTTTGAAGACGAAAAACGTCCGCTGGAGGCAAAGGTCGACAAACTCACCCGTGAGAATAAAGAACTGAAGGACCAGTTAGCCTAACTAACTCGCATGGTCGACGGTCGACATCTCATCGAAACTTTAGATTATCGTGAAATAGAGAACCTGAAGAAGTGCAAGGAGGAACTCACCCAGCTGCAGAACAAGATTTTGGAGATCTACGTGAAGTGGGAGCAGTATAAGACTGACAGCTAAAAAGAAGTGCTGTCCCACTACGGCTGTCTGGCTAAGCAATACTCGTACCTGCAGATGCTGTAGTACATGGAGTTTGATAAGCGTTAGCTCTGCACTGATGAGAAGACCAGAGAGTTCCTTCGAAGGACTCTGGGGCTGATCCAAGCAACCCGAAAGAAGCTCTTTAACTAACCCGTTCCTGATAAAAAGAACCCTGAGAAGATACTGGAGTAGATTGTCAAGTTGGTGATGCGACTTCGCCATCAGCTCAAGCACAATGAACCGAAAAGTGGAAAGCTATAAGGGTGATTGTCAGTGTTTCTGCTGCAACCGTTCCTGTTTGAACTTGGATACTTTCTTCGGTGTCTGACTTGGTGGTTGAACCAAAGGCAGCTCGGGTGCTGGGGATTATTATTGCGGAGGAAGCTGAGCTGGGTAGGCTACATCGGCGAATTCCTCAACTTTATGTTGTGTTGGTTTCGTTTCAGCTACTTCCTCTTCCTGGTCTGGGTATTCGATGATCTCGAATACGTCTTCGCCAGCTTCGTTCTGCTCTAGTAAAATCTTTTCATGTGACTTTTTGGGTTGTTCTTCAGGTATTGTTGGGAGTGGTTTGTTGGCTGCATCGTATGCTGTCAGAGCAGTCTTGATCTTGCTTATCTTGCCGAGGATCACTGAGTCACAACTACAGTTACTGTTCTGCCTCAAGCGAGCAATCTCTAAAGCCTTGTCCTTGGTAACCATCGCAAAGTAGTCAGAACCCAGTGCTACCATAACCTCGGCAGTGTGATATACCCGCACATCCATCATGCACACCGAATTGATGTTTGCCTATAGCTATCACCAATTGCATACCATCAATGGCGCCTCCAGCGATTTTGAGAGCTGTTAGATGCTACTGATAGCCTTCTCCACTTCCGTCAACTATTTCTGCAGCCGTTCCAACTGTCTCTGCGCTCGGAACACCTTCATCGGCGGCACCTCCTTGTTTATCTGTTTGGTGCTGTTGCTGGATTACATCTATTTATATGTTCGGCAGAACTTTCAAAAGGCTCTTCGGAACTTCACCCATTGTCAGGAAGAGCTCCACTGCTTTCACGAAGGTTGAGGTAACATACCCCGGAAAAAGGCGACTGCAGTTCTATGTTCCTGTCAACTCAACAGTCGAGCAGTTCGTTGAAAGGATCCGCGCGCAGACTACAGACTAAATCACGTATCGGATGGATAGCACATACTCCACGGAAGGTGAGCAGAGCGTACAACTCTATTCATGTAGTTCATCAACACTGCAATTTTGAACAATCTGACCCTAATGGTCGACAAGAAGATCCTCGCTTACGAGATCAAGTAGTATGAAGAGCGGTACGACTATGTACTACTTCATGGTAGCTTAGATGCCGAAGTACAACGCACTTTTGCTTGAAGAGTTCGAAAAGCAGATCCCCACCGGGGTGCCAGTCTCGAAACTTAAGCATATTGCACTGAGTCCACCACCAAAGTGGGAGGAATATGCCAAACCTCTTCAATAGGAACGGGATAGATTCTTGAAGTGGTACGAAGAGCAGATGAACCGTATCAAGAAGGAGAGCTAACAGACTCCATATATCATGCTTGCTGCTATGGCTGGGCAGTGGGTCATGCTCTTTTCTTTCACCTACGCCTTATGGGGATGGGATACTGCCGAACCCATATCCTACCTGCTGAATCTCAGTGTTGATTTGGCATTGTTCATGGGCTTCATGGGTATGGAGGAACGCTACCGGCAAGCCATTCGCAATCGACGAGAAAAAGTATTAGATCAGACCGTCACCAACTTTGATGCACACATGCGACTGTTGAGTTGGCGACTGCTCTACATCAACAAGAAGATCTAGAGTATCAATAAGTGATTGTCGTCGGACAGTATTTTTGAAAATAGAATGCATCTGTTCAAGGGCTTGGAGGGCAACAGGGTCAACTTATTTGAAAAGGGACCGAAGGTATCAGAGAAGTTTCTGGCTATCGAGGACACGGAGGAACAACCAGTGGAGGTGCACGAAGTCAAGGCACAGAGTGCTACGAGATTGAGATCACTCGACGGGCGCATCAAACGAAGAGAGAAGGAGAACCACTCGTTAAATAAGATCAGCAAGGAGAAGGGGTTCTAAGAGGGAGAAAAGCGCACCACAGGCCTGTACCATGTTAAAGAGGAAGAGGAATCATAAGTGGACCGCCCAAGAGAAGGGAGGGGGGCGCCTCAAGACATACGTCGCTTAGTGAAGAAGGACTCAACCAAGCCAACTGGAAGCAAGATAACTTCGAACAAAGAACTAGTGAGCATAAACTGGCCGAGATTGTACGCATACTACAGATATTACCCAGTGCAAGTCATTAGCGTGCTAGGCGAGCGCGAGTAGTTCCTTCGGCAGCTGGCGGAAGGCAACATCAAAGTTATCGGAAACCAGCCACCAAAACGATCCTTTCAGGAAGCCTATTAAAAGCTGCTGAAATTCGCGAGGCTCAAAGGCAAGTACCGGTATCGCTAGAGGCATAACCCTCACCTCAGCGAACAGCTCCGCTCCATTAGTTATAAACTCGGGAAACGGGAGCCAAGCAAAAAGAAGAAGGAAGAGTCAGAGAGTGAGTCGTAAGAAGACGATAAGCCAGATCGCAAGTACCGAGACTTATCGGTTTGGAAAAAGTCCATGGGCGTTGACGGTAAAGTATTCATAGTCAAGGGAGGCTATCGGGACTTGAAGAATGCGCTGCTGGAACGTGGCTGGGTGGAGAACCCAGATAAGTTTTCAAAACTGTTCGACTTGAAGTGGACCACAAAGATCAATGACATAGACTTCCAAGAACTGTAGCCCAAGCAAATGGTGAATCACTTCGATGCCAACGCCTGTCTCACTAGTAAATACGGACTGTGCAAGTCTATCCGAACAGTGCTATACAATGAAGGTGTGGACGTGGATAAGTTTTTTCCAAGGTGCTATGATTTAGCTGATCTCGGCGATTTCGAGAACTTCCTTGAGAACTACAAATGGACGTACTGCGAGAGCTTGCTCAAACAGTATGCAACATCCCCTGAAGCGTTTTAAAGAAACGAGCACAAAATTTTGGTTGCCTTAGCCGTAACCGAGAGGCGGTTGATAGAACTCCAATCGACCGTAGACCATGTGGTACTGCTTTACAAATAAATAGACCAGCAGCAAAACATTCAATGTTTGCTCACCTGAGGAATGGATGGTGCTGACTGATGCTGAGAGATCTTCAGAGATTGTTCAGAGGCTGCTGAAGAAATACCGGACATCGACTGATCCGGCTGATTTAAAATCGCGTTGCGGTGAGTGTCTTAAAACTTTGAAGGCGAAGGACCCGCAGTATGAGCTGAGTGGATGTAGGAGCATCTGGATACTGAAACCTAACTGTAAAACAGCAAAGTTATCATAGACTTGTCACGCGGCCGCGGCATCAAATGCTCTGTCAAGCTACCGGATATCCTCGACCACTGCATTTCGAAGGAGTTGCAGTATGTTGTGCAGAAGTATATCGAAAACCCGCTCATCATACTGCAACGAAAGTTCGACATTCGCCAATGGGTGCTTGTCGAAGACTACTCCAAGGTGTGGTTCTATGAGGAGAGCTACCTCCGCTTTTGCGCCGAACCCTACGACATGGACAATGTAGGCAACCGCTTTATGCATCTCACCAATAACAGCATCCAAAAGTACAGCAAGGAATTCAATAAGTCCGAAATAGAAGGCAATATGATCACCAGCACCGAGTTCGCTACCCTTATCGGGCAACCCGCCTGGGAAGATATCCAGAAGCGGATGAGGGAGATAGTTATTCTAACTATCAAGGCTACCGAGGATCAGGTTGCTGCCCGACGCAATACCTTCGAGTTATTCGGCTATGACTTTATGGTCGACAGTTAATTGAGACCATGGCTAATTGAAGTCAACTCGAGCCCGGCGATGGACTATTCGACACCGGTTACGAAGCGGCTGGTGAAGATGGTTCTGGAGGATACCGTGAAGGTGATGGTCGACTCGCCGAAGAAGAGGGCCAAGCACGGTACAGGTCTTTTCAAGTGTATCTACCGGACAGGCGACACCTTCAAGTCCTGCTATTCCATTAATTGACAGAAATACTGTGCTTCGATCAGACATTTATGAAAACTCGTTGCTGGTAGAATACACTCATCCACTGTGCAATATACTTCAAACTTCTGCATAACTCTCTTACTACCCCGGGGATTTGCCGGTACTGAATATCAAACATGGAAATCGATTAACTCGAAGTTCCTCGGAAGAAGTCTCGGAGTATCACATCTTCGAAGGCAGCCAAACCTTGTCGAATACTCTTTCGTTGCGGAATAGTCACTACTCCATCGATCCAACGATTTGGCAGTGAAATGCATGAATCGTTCAAATAGTTTATTAAACATATCCAATACATGACAGAAAAGAACATCAAGCAGATGCACGAACTACAGAGCATGGTCAACGATCGCGGAGTTGTTGTCCTTGAATTCTGCGATGAGTAATTTGATAGGCCACCCAGATCCAACCCTCTTTGGGAGTATGTCAGCGCCAAGGCAAAAGAAAGTGGTGTTGTCGTCGCCAGGGTGAAGGTTGAATAAGAATCCAGAAGCATGTTTGAGGCATTCGATGTTCAAGCCGTCCCTTCATACTTCGTTGTTCAGGGGAACCCCATCAAGGTTGAGTTCAAATCGTTTGAGAATGAAGAGGGTAGAATCGACAAGGCATTCAAGGTGGCTTCCCTCTTTAAGGATTGGTGATATCCCTTCGAAGCGATTCGCAATATTTATCTTGAGTGCTCTTGAATAAAAAGGATGACACCACATCGCCAATAAGAAGGCCACACCAGTATAACATGGAACTCAAGTTGGTGCGGGTAGCTGAATTCGATTTTCGTTGGTTGTGCATTTTTTATCTACTCCGTTAAATGCTGCCCAGAGACTTCAAAGATGTTATGCCAAAGCAGCCTTGTAATGCTGAAGCAAGGGTACACTTGACTCGTAGAATCTGCTTATAGAGCGAAGGCAGGGCTCGAACATAAACATAGGTTTAGGACTTCCTTCTCTTTGCTTCTTTAAGATAAAGACCTACCGGCGTTGGGCTACCAGCTCCTTTGGTAGCATCAAAAACGAAACAACTCTTATAATATTTCGAAGTCAACCGATGTAGGACGAACTTCATCTTTGCGCGACCTTCAAATGTTGGGTGCAAAAGCTAACGCAAACCAAAGGTGAAGACTACAGCCAAACTCTCAACGAGGCGTTCACCATCACCACAATTCGCGAGTTTTGGCGCTACTACCAGCATATGCAGAGACCCAGTCGGCTCAGGGAGAACGACAATATATATCTCTTCAGAGATGGGGTACACCCTTCCTGGGAAGCACCAGAAAACAAGGGGGGAGGCTGTCTCAAACTCAAGCTGAAGAAAGCACGTTCGAACAGACAATGGGAAGATATCTTACTCGCCATCATCAATCCAGACAACAGACTTGTGGACGACATCAATGGTCTCCGTCTGAAGATCAAGGAAAAGTGGGATGAAGTGGAGGTCTGGCTTCCTCGTCTCAAGTAAGAAGGTAAACTGGGTCAAATCAAGGACTACCTCCGACGCTACGTCTTCAGCGATGACGATGCCCCATCCATGGACTACAAGAGCTTCTGACTGCTTCGGCTGCACATTCACCTTACCAACTATATTAATTTCTACGAAATGGCGTTGAACGAGTCCGTGGCAGAAAACGAGATTCAAGTTGCTCGAATCCTTGGCAAAAAGAAGCTATCCGACAACGAGAAGAATGAGCGAGTGAGGCTGGTGAGGCAGTCCATGGCTGAGATCAAGACAGGTTCCGTCGGAACTGTCTTTTCCATTGCTAACCAGATGATTGGCTCTTCAATTATCCTCTACCCAGTGTAACACTCAGGACTAGCTTAGACTGTTCATTCAAGACGGTGTGATAAGTTCCGCACTCACCATGCTTGTAGTGGGTCTGGTGCAGTACTGGACCTGTGCCATCCTATGCCTGCACAACAGACCAGATGAAATGGACGTCAACGATACGATTCGGAGGATACTGGGTGTAAAGTGGTACAAGGCCAACCTCATAACAAACGTACTGTTGATGTACATCGTCTGTAAGAGACTGCATCTATCGTAGGTGTCGTGTACTTCTTGCTAATTGCTGTCAACTTCTACGAACTGACTGCTACACTGTTCGAAAGCATCAGCGAAGGGTACACGCCACCCGACCCTGACGAAATCAGGTTTGACGTGTGGAGTTATCAGTGGGCTGGAATAGTTGCGATGCTCTTGCTCTACCCTTTGCTCTTTGTCAAGAAAATTGAAGTGCTACTCCGCTTCCTTACCTTTACGATATACCTCGTGCTGATCTACTTGCTGTACATCCTTACATTCGCAGTGTTCAACATGGTGAACGGAGACATACAGTGGGGCAAGTACACCCTATTCAGTCCGAGTTTTTCGAAGGTTGCTGGTGCGTTCGCACTAAGCTTCATCGTACATCCAGTCATAAGCCCTTACCTAAAAAAGAATCTAAACCAAGACAAAAATGGCAGGGATCTGTTCTTCGGATATGTAGCAACAGCATTCATCTATTCCTTCGTGGGCATCTTCGGGTCGTTCGCTTGTGGAAAGGTTGTAGAAGAGGCTGAAAACTTCTCCACTATATTCCAGTGCTTCCAAAGGAGCTCGACCGAAAGTTGGGTTTTCTGGGTAAGCAAAGTTGTGCAATCCTTCATCCTCCTGCAAAATCTATCGGCTTTCCCTATTATCTGGTTCATGACGCGCAAACAGTTCTTGGAGGTGCTTGACAAAAACCACCCAAGCGATAGATGGCATTTAGCTTCCACTGTCTCCATAATCGTAGTCTCGCTAGCGGTGCAGGTATTCAATATTCCAGTATCGGCAGTGGTCAGCTTCGACGGGGCCGTTGTCGGATTCGTGCTCGTCTACTTGATTCCAGTGTATATGCATTGGAAGTGCATGTATCACAGCTACTCCGAAGAGGAGAACACTCAGAGACGAATCGATATCGAGAAGGAACTGAGCACTGATAATGCTGGGCTGAGTGTCAGCCTTGTGGATGATGACGAAAGCTTAAAATGTGTCGACCACCCACCAAAGAATAAAAGACGAGATATGTTTCTCTACTCTGCCATCATGGTGTTCGGAGTGGCGATGGGAATCTTCAAGATTCTCAGTTTCATCACTGGGAAATGATTGTTCTGTGGATAATGTGGATATACTAATTCATTGATTGTTGCGATATCAAAGGTCAGGGTATTGTACGGTTCCGTTATTGTATTGAGGCACAGGGTTCGGTCGATTGATTGGGGACGGCTGAAGGTGCGGAGCTGGGTACTGGTTGGGAGCTGGATATTGATTGGGAACTGGGTGCTGCTGAGCTGAGGTATCCTCAGGATAGACTGGTTCACCCATGAACTGCTGGTATTGGCCATTTTGGTCGGCAGGTGGAGGCGGAGGTACGCCAGGCCGATAGTGGAGCAATGGTGCAGCTAGTGCAGCAGCTGCAGCCATCTTCTCCTGGTTAACTCGATACTTGAGCCATGAGCCATGAACTCCCATGAAGATTGGGAAGAAGAAAAATGCATCGATCAGGCAGAAGATACCATAGAGAAGGATGATAGGGTCTTGATAGTGTCCTTGATTGACGTAGTAGCTGTTATTGAAACAGATGATGGAACAGGCTCCAATGACAACTTCGTAGAGAGCCATAATCCATTCCTGGCTGTAAAACAGCTTCATCCTTCCAGTAAAGTTTGGGTTGAGTCGGAATACATGGAACTTGAGATAGGGCATTATAACATTGAAGCCAGTTGCAATCTTCTCGTTGCGAGTGATTGGCATGCGACACGCCATGATGGGGAGCAAGAAGGCCCTGAGAATGATCAAAGCCACACTGAAAGCTACGATAATAGACCTTGTGATAGTTCCTGTGGTGTTGAAGTGATCATGTGGGATGCTCACTAAGGCAAACAGCAAGAAGAAGGTTATGATGCTGACAGTCCAGCAGCAGTTCATGAAACAAAGAAAACCGCTGAAGACCTTTCGGCAGGTGGTGAATCCATTGATGAGAATCCTCACCGGCTCATGCCTCGGATTTAATTGCTCAGCGAGCGGTCGCGGAGCGTTCCTGCCGGTTGGCACTTGAGGATGTTGGTTGTGCCACCCAGCGTAGTTTGGATGTTGAGGCTGGCCTATCGGATGAGTCTGGCCGAATGGAGGCATGTTCGGACCCGGAACCAATTGAACGGTCTCATATCGTTCATTGGGCTGACCATTGTAGGGGTGGAGGTCCATAGTGACAGCAAATGGCTGCTCACCAGGATTCCTCTGGGCATACATCACAGTTTTGATGGGAGGAGGCTGAACAGAATTAGGGTACTGATTGTTCATTGATAATTAACTTAAATTTCAAGATGCGAGAGAGTTAAATAGTTGCAACCAACTTCCCGATAACCACACCCGAGGTCAATTAAGTAGGCAAGAGTAAGGGAGAGTCGTAGCGTTGATTCTCGCCGCACAGCTTTAACTGAGATTGCGACCAAAAACAATGAAGAGGTGTGTGGTCAGTTGGCCAGTCAGTACGAGACTGAAAGAAACTGTTGATCATTTGCGCTGCCCATTATATTCTTCATTAACCATAAGCGCAATGGGAGAGCGAAGAATTTGGACTCCTGAGGTACTGCTCAAAGCCTACAGTAGGAAGACACTGCTCTGATGAAGATTCTGGAGGACGGCAGCATCAAGAAGTGGTCAGTTGTCAGCCGTAAGATGTAGGAAGAATACAACATTGCGGGTCGGACGGGAAAGCAATGCCGCGAGAGGTAGCAGCTATTAACGATTTAGATGGCATAATCAACTCAACCCCGACATCAACAATAATCCGTGGACTGAGCAAGAAGAAGAATTACTGTTCCATAACCACGATATGTATGGCAACAAGTGGTCAAGGATTGCTCAGGATCTACCGCGACGTACCGACAATGCCATCAAAAATCACTTCTACTCGACCCTCAGAAAGGCTGTTCGAAGATTAAACCGTTTCGTCGGCGAGACTAAACATAAAGGGGAGATGCGCGAGATAAAGCCGCTGGTCCTTTCAAAGATAGTTGTGCTATCGGGTGATAAGTCACCACCAAAGACGCCCCAAATCGCAGAGAATATTTAGAAAAGTGTGGATATCAAACACCGCCTTATTGCGTTCGCCAAGCACTGTGACGACGAGAAGGTGGATACTGAACTAATGCGCAAACTGCTCATTGACATTGCTAACTTCAACAATTAATACAAAAGGCGGACGTACCCAGTCAAACGGAAAAACTAAGAAAGTGAGATCATGCCAAAGGAGAGCTCGGTTAAAGATGAGTTCACGGAGAAGCAGCCACTTACTAAGGCTAAACAGTTCGATAAATCGGAGCTATCTAAACCAAAGCTTTAAGAAACCCCAGTCCAAGCATCTTCTGCAGGCCAGTTTGCTCAAACAGTACCTGTTGTCGCAGTGCTGCCAGCTGCTCCTGTGGTCAGCTTACCCAGTTCATCTGCTTTTTCATTTGTGGAAAAGCCCAAGAAGAAGGATGAGTAACCCACGTTAGTCATCGACCCCATCCCAGCCCAACCCAATAACTATAATAGGTTCCTCAGCAGTAGCCTCGAGGCATTTATGAACGGTCGCAGCAATACAGAAGGGCAGTACCGGAAGCTGAACGAGAGTGAGCTAAACCTGCCGTACCTGCAGCAACTTGTTTCTCCTCCGACCCACTCTTACCTTGACAACGCTTTCACCTTCAGTAGCGTGAGTCGACCCAATGCAGGTGACTGGACTGCCGAATTAGAAAAGCTCCAAGGAACCTTCAAATGATCTTTCTGTGCATGCTTCAAAACTCTCAGGATTTACTTTACTTTTGAAGGCATATAATAAGCCCTACGGTAATTGGGCACATGAGTTGTGGTCGGGAATAACACTCGAAAGTAAACCAATCAAGCAAGCTACGCGGTATCGTTGATGGGGCGAGCACAATGGCCAGCGCTTATTGCATCTATCAGACGCTCAGACCTAACAGTCGAGCCTCCTACAGGGAATTTTTAAGACTCGATCGCAAGGTGGTATTGAGGTGGTGCATCGATCATCTCAGCGAACTGGAGCGGCAGGGTGAGAGGAGCCAAACTTGTCTAAACCTTGCACAGCGAAACCTCAAGTCGGCTACAACAGACACCTTCGAATTCCAACTGCCAGAGGCAGGTAGTTTATGGTAGCTGGACAACCTGTTGGAGAGGCTTGATGAGGATTTCTAGCAAAATACGACCAGCACACGGCTGGAATACAGCTACTCGGAACTGATAAAGAACATCGACAAGCTTGGCACGGCCGATATTGAAACGAACACCCATTAAGAGTAAACAGCCAGTCCACTGAGCCTCGAGCCAGCCAGCCTTTCAAATAGTTCACTGACAGTTGATGAGCCCTACCAGCCAAGTTCTATCCGAGTCAAACTGCTGTTTGGCCTTGCTGGAAAGGCTTCAGAAGTGGTGGATAAAGTTGTAGAGGGAATAGTCAGCAGTTTGCTGCGGCATTTCACGGGTTGATATTATTTTCTATAGAAAGGTACAAACCGAACAGCATATAATCGTCGAATTTCCAGGAATCATGTTGGCGAGGAGAAGGTCGCAGGAAACACCAACCGCAGTGCTTGGTGGGACAAAGTTGGAGGATGAGGAGTTAAAGTACAAGCAGGCAATAAGGAGCACCGATGAAAATGCCAATGGTTTTATCAGGCATCGTCGAAATAAGCAAAGGGAGGAGCACAACTCTCTGCTGGAAATGATCAATAATGTTCGACCGTCAAGCGCAGTCAACTAACCCAAGCTGCTCCGCCACGACTCTGTGAAGACGGATCTGAAGAAGATAGCATTGCGAGATTCGCATAAGCATAATAAAAAACTGGAAGTGAAGGTGCAGTAGCTCATTGAACAGCGGAAGCGTCTTGTAACCCGACTGCAAGAGGAAAGTTTACTGACAGACAATGGAACAGAATCAACTCAACCTCTAATCCCTTCGGTCAGCAAGACCTCAGTGGAGTCAGACGTCGAGAAGCAGGTCAACTTTGCGATTGTCCCCAAGAGCGAAGGTAAGCATTCGAATAAGTTAGAACTGATTGACTGCAAAGGAACTGTTGGCGAAGAGATGCTGCTCAGAAACAATTCGGAGAGATCAGCTGTGAGTATTCTGCTGGAATATCTGCTCGAACGTCCATTTGAACTCGAAAGGATATTCTCAGGGCCAGACAGCTCCGACAACTTTAAAGTTAACATCACACTACGCGGAAGGCCAAAGTCACTAGTGGTTCGCATCTGCCAGATGCGGCCATGGTCGACTGTGGAGATCTGCCGTTCTCTAATCACCAAAGCAGCAGAGTTTTTGGAGGAATCAAACAGTCTCACAGACCTCTTTGAGATGTTTGTTGCTGTTCGAGGTTCAATTATTGAGCCAACAGAATAAACTCTGCAAACTCTCTCTAAGAAAGACTGCCGAATGTATCTCCGAACGAGACAAGGAGACTACCTGCGTGTGATATCCTGCAAAATGAACTCGGTAGAGATCGAATCTATATCGGGTTCAACAGCCAAAACACTATCAGTGGAGTACCTGAAGTTTCTATATGGAACGATTTATCTCATTGAAGGGATGAATTCCGAACTTGTTCGAGAGCACCTCAAACTGAACCACCATTCCAACCACTTCAACGTTGTTACATTAACCTTGAGACAACCGGATACAATTCACATCATGACCACACCCGAAGAGTAAACTCATTTGGTGGTCACTGACAGCCGTACCAAGGAAATCTGTGGATTTTTACAACCCAACAAGCGAAGTCTGAGACTGTCTCTTCAAAGAGGGGAATACGAACTATACGTTTCTTCTATTGAAGGGGTCACCAGGCTTACTTGTCTCTCCTCTGTAAGCGTAAAGTTGATGCTGAGGCATAAGGAGTAGTATAGGAGGTATTGCGAACAGCTCGTCAACGGCTATCTGTAGGATAAACTGAACGACGTTTGTAGTTGTTCCGAGCCAACTGTGATCCGCTGCTAGCTCTTTATTGGATTCGCAGCAGATGTGGTTTGCAATCCCACGAATTCCCCTTTGAACGTCACCTTAGAATACTCAGATAGAGTGCTCTGCGACCTTTCCTACCGCAAAAATTTCATAAGTTATCAAGTGAGTCCCCATAGCCATTATGTCGTTCCCTTGCGGAAACTCGCTCAATTATCCTCATGCCCATCACTGCCGCAACAACTAAGGAGGATATGATTGTGCTTCAGTCGCAATTTAGCATAAATAAATCCAATAACCATGACCCAAAGAGTTCTACAGTTCAACAACCTACCAGAAGGTTATACCAAAGAGAGGCTACATGAGTAGGCAAGTACCTACGGCTAAGTCGAGGAAGCGCAGCACAAAAAGAATACAGGATGGGTGAGATTCAAGGCAGTAGAACATGCTCAAGCAGCCTTCAACGACTTGAAGGAAAAGCTGAAAGCTGATGGCATTGTCGTGAAGTTGGAGAGCCTCGGAGGAGGATTCAAGTTACTCTTACTCCTGTTGGTGCTTCTGGGGGTCTACTACTTCGTTGTGAGAAAGTTCTTGTTCAGCAGGTAGTCAGTAGACTAAGGCAGCATTCCAAAGGATCCAATCTACGAGACAGAGCCTACCTCTGCCCACTACCCACGTTATAAACTCAAGGCGAATACCCTGAACAACTACGTGAAGAGTGGAGCAGCAAAGAGTCATCGTGAAACTACAGCAAAAGATAAAGGCAAGAAAGAACCAGCTTCAACGAAGGCGAAGAAGCTAAAAAAAGCATAGGCCCAGCAAGAGGCGTGATTTGCAACAAACTGTGCGATGTCACCAGTTTCGTAACGTTTGGAATATGGATAAGTGGGTCATAAACAGGACACTCAGGCGACGCATTGTCACAGATAGAACCTGAAGAGTAGAAGCAGAATGATGCCAACCGAGCCTATCAGTAAAGGGTTCAGAATACTCGGATCCTCCTTTTTCAAGTTGACGGAGAAGTTTTGCAACGCTATGAGTTCGGGGTCGTCCTTTAATATTTTTTTAATGCGTCTCACTGTGTTCTTTAGAGTATGCAGTTTGTGTCGACTTTCCTCGAGGTGCTTCTGGCCTATCTTACTCGGGGAGTTGGACTCGTCTTATTAGGAAGAGGCAATGCTTAGCTAAGCTTAGGCTGGCTCGATCTTTATCGACAGGCTCCGCTGTGCTTGCTTAGTCTTTTGAAAGGGTGTGGGTGAAAGCAGTGACATTTATTCTGCTATACTGACTTCGGTCTTTCCGAAATAGCCAATAAGTGGGGTGCTCTCAGATTTATCAAGTAACTCTCTGGTTAGCACTTGGGTTTCTTCATTCTCTGCCTTCCCCCAGATAATGTCCCCACTCTGAACGAAGTCCTTGGGTTGAAGTGGTTTAGTTTATGCTTCTACTAGCTTAGCCATATATTAATAATGCAGAACAAGCAAAAGACGAAGAAGCAGACGCCCAAGAACAGGCATAATAAGAAATCCAACAACCAAGGCAAGTTCCGCAAAGCCGCCCCAGAGTCAAAGCACAAGGCACAACGAACACAGAAGGAGGCTCACATCAAGACCTCGAAGAATGAAATCACCAAGGTGATCAACAAGAGCATCGAGCAACAGATGATGCAGCGAGCTCGTACAGGCAACGAACAGATGTCAGTGCTCAAATCGTGATGCTATAATCAAGATTCGCTGTGCATTTCCTTTTCCTTTTCGTCTGAGCTGTCGCGGCTCAGGGAAGCAACCGACCGTCGCGGCATATTCTTTTTGATTTCTTGTGCGAGCTGGTAGAACATCTTGGGATTGCCTGCAGTCACTTTCTTTATCAATGAATCGTTCACATTTATGCGGTTGTCGCGGATTTGCAGCCACTTCAGGTCGCTGCCCAATCTCCTTAATTGATCCGACTCAAGGGCCAAGTGGAACGACAGCTGGCTTTTCTCCTTACGGCCATCGTTATCGTTGGTCACCTGGATCTACAATTAGCGCTGTTCGGTATTGTAAGTTATACAGACGTTTGAAAATTTTCGGAGGCCATTAGAACTATCTGTTTCTATTTTGCCGTCATATACGTTAATGCGGTTCCGAGCAGTTCCTTCTCCAGCACGGCTTAACCCAAATTCGTCGTGGCGAGATCGGATAGATTCCTGCATACAGTGTTGCTCGAGCCTGCGAGTGATGGCACTTTCTTCACCAAAGAGGTCAACTGCTTGTCTACAAGCTTACTGCAGATATCCGACCACTGTTGGTTGTTCGTCTTCGTTGGCTCGTTCCAACATAGCCAATTTGTAATAAGCGGTCAGCAGACAGGTTCTCATTTCTTGCAGCACTTCATAGTGTTCCTCCCCAGAGTAGAATATCGCATTCTTCTCGCAAAAGTTTACACACTTTATCAGACATGTCGCAGCTTTCTTTGGGTCCCTTCCAATGTACATGTCACCTTCCAACAGCATCACCCGGCTCAAGAAATGCTGTTCCGGAAGATCCTCTATCACATGTTTGGCCCTTCGAATGTACTTGGCTGCCTCTTCGATATCTATTTCGCTGTGCAACATCGCCTTTGCTAGAAAAAGCATAGACAATGTAGTACCGCCCGCCTGAAACCTGACCGTCCAGTCCTCGAGCAGCTCGGTGAGACGCTGCATCGATGGGCGGTCTTGCTGTTCATATGCCTTCTCAATATGGTTAAAGAGCTGAAACGAGGCCTATTTGAGCATGTCCCAGAACCTTTAGACCCCCATAGCTTCTGCCATATCCGACAGCACATTATCGATAAGCAGCATAGACTTGTAGCAGCGTTCCTCATCGTCTTCCAAAGGTACTCGATTCCTGGGTGAATCCAGCTTTCTTGCAGTTCGTCGCATGTCAACGAATTAACTTTAATAACTTGTTCTGTCAGCTATCATTCGATTGACAACGATAGGTCGGAGGTACTGCATCACCGTTCAGCTAACATTGTGGTTGACATAGCTGCGATTGCCCTGTTGCTGCTGCTGCTTTGCCTTGATCTGAGAGCTGTACTACTGCTCCAAAGCATTCAGCTCCTCGTCGAGGTCAGCCTCGTTCACGTCGACGTCGTAGTCTCGATTCATAAGTTCACTCATGTATTCGGCTTCATCGCGCATCTCCTCCATCTCGTCTCGGATGTCGTCTAGAGCGTCCATATCGAGCTCCTCAAACATTTTCTGTTGCTCACCCACTGCGTTCTTCATGGCTACTCCCTAAATTAAGTCTTAATCTTACCATTTCGAGGTTGTTCTGGACGGTGTCCTTAGTAAACGCGACCTGGTCCAGCGTGTACTGTTGACTAAGGTAGTTGCGCAACTGGTTTTCGTACTGCTTGCGTTTCTTCAAAAGCTGGACGCACCTTTGCCGGTACATCTGTTTGCTGCTACCCTTCGCAGTCTTCGACTTATCGTAAAGTTCCTTCATCTCCTTATCGACAATGGAGATGGTTTCCGACAGCTACCTCACCTTAGTTTCAATCTACAATAACTCCAGCGGCTTACTCGTTTCTGCTGTTCCGATAGGCTGGGAATCGGTGGCAGCTCCTTCTTTTCTTCCTCCTTGGGAGGTGGTGGAGCTGCTGGTGGGGCTTCGTCTTTCTTCTTGGCTCCGAATAGTCTGAACATGCTGGTTTAATCAGATTATGATTATAAGCCTACGAAAGTCTATGGGCTATGGCCGCCTACCGTTAAGCCTTAATGTGCTATCGTTTAGACGCATTGGTCAATCACTTGCTGTAGTGTTCTGCAACTCTGGCGAGGATCATGCTCATGCAGCAAATTAGTTTCTTTGTGAATGGTAGATGCAGCATTTCATTTGGACCATGAGCATTGGACTTGGGGCCAAGCACTCCAGTGATGATAAATTGTCCCTTAGGCCAGAGTTCAGATAACTTACCCATCAGGGGAATAGAGCCTCCCTAGCCTCTGCAAAGGCTTTTCTTGTTGAAGTATTGCAGAGATGCTTCTGAAATTGCTTCTTCCACAAATGGTTCAATCACTGGACAGTTCCAGCCCTTGGCGCAACGAGTGTTTTCGAGAGTGACCTTAGCACCATAAGGTGGGTCGGCTAAGAGAACGGTCTAGAGGCTCTTTCGTGCTTCATCGCCATTGAGACTTGGTGGAAGCCTTAATGCAATCCGTAAAGAGATTTTAGGCAACAAAACATTGCCTGCACCGGACACGTCAGGCATTCCTGATGATCCGATAACGGCTAGCATTGGTCTCCAAGCTTGGTTAAGGAGCTTAACCAATGGGTCAGAACTCATCATCTGCACTCCTGGTAAGAATGGGTACTAAGCGCCGACCACATCTGGCCCAACTTCTTGCGCAAGTTCATAGCTCTCCTTATATCTGTCTGCTGGGATGTTTGTATGGAAAGCTTGATGAATCTGCCCAGTCTTGGAGCACTCTAGCCGATCAAGCAGTTACCGAATGATTCTGAAGGGTGACGGGACAATACCCGAGCACTCACTGTGAATTCCCTCTTTGATAACCTCAACGGTGAGGGTTGTAACGAGGTTACCCCTCAGCGATCTAGTCATCCAGAAACGTTAGTAGTCCAGGGCGCCAGAATCCAAGCAGAAGAATAGCCTGGGGTTACCAATTCTTTCTTTCAACTTGTCCAGATAGTAGAACATGTGGGCGCTCCCACTTTACTCGTCGCCTTCGATGATAACCACACATCCTGAATCAGCTAAAGTGTACTTGGCAGTTTGATACCCTGTAGTTGGAGGGACTTGATGGCGAGGATGGACCCGTACACTGAATAACCATCGTCGGCTCCTCCTCTTCCATATAGTTTGTCGTCCTTCACTACTGGGGTAGTTGGGCCAAATCCTTCCCACCAACCTGTGAAAGGTGGTTGCTTATCATAGTGTCCGTAATACAGCACGGTGTGTTTCAGCTCTCCTTAGATGTCAATATAGAGCATAGGAGAGTATCCTTCGTGCTTGATTATCTCGATCTGGGCGCCTTTGACATTTTGACCCTCTACCCACTTCCTGATGTGCTCGACAGCCTTCTCAGCATTTCCATTGGTTTCCCAGTCAGGTGAGTACAGCCGAGACAGGTTGGGAATAGCGATGTACTACTTCAGCGAAGGTAGTGCGCTCTCATCAAATGTCTTCTCTATGAATTCTTTAGCCTGCTCAGCAGAGAATTTGGTGGCTTCCATAACAATATACAGTTAACAAGATGCAAGCGTATCTTTCATTTCTGACCATAACGACTGGTGCGGTAGCGACCCGTTTCCTTGCTCTTAACATCAACTTTAGCGGGGCTCTTGACCAAATCATTGGGAGTGACTTCTCGAGAACTTAAGCGTACTGATTCAATTTGTAGCTGCCGAGCAAAGTCTTTCTGCAAATTCTGTGCAGAGTCTGCAGTCAATCCCACGAGATTATCGAAGACTGGTTTAAGATATTTTGTACATTTTCTGGGAATGCCGGTCTCTTGAATCAATTCATCAATGGCTTCCTAAATACTCGACTTGACATCTTCCCCGCTTGCTTGGCTAAGTATTGAGTCTGGGATAACCTTGCCCGACTTTTGACATTCTTACATAGCACTATCGAGGATTTTCTTAGACTCCTCGTCCAGCTGCGAATTGGGTTTTGAGTTCTTCAGCTTCTCCAAGTATGCGAGATCCAACAGAGGCTCAATCCGAGCAGTCTTTACGATGAGTTTCCTCCCGTCTTTCTAAACGACCGAGTAGTGTTCTCCGTGCTTGGCTTCCTCCAAGTTGATCTACCTTGCGATGGCCTCAGCGTCCTCGCCCTCTGGTGCTTCGAACACTTCTTCAACCTCTCCGTAGTCTGTTAGTTGCTGTTGAATATTGGTTTGACCATTCTTCAGATTCTCCAAGATCCTTTCTCTTTCACCATATGGAAGCGATTTGAACACTTGCTCAGTACGATGGTAGTTAAGGAATAGATCGTGAGCCTCTTCTGGGTCTGAGTGCATCCTCAACACAACAGGAAGTTCCTCTTCTTGAAGGAAATCACTACGGTCGACCTTGAAGGCCCTGTTAAGATTGAGAGTAGGATAGCGATAGGTCTTTTCTTGGTTCCGCAGTTTCTCCTCTGAGAACTTTCCGAAGTACTCATCAATGAGTTCTTTAGTCATTTTGTTGTAGGCCTTAAGACGTTCAAATCTCTCTAACTTTGTGGGAGGGCGTTCAGCTGGGCGAGCCTTTACAGTTGAAAAACCTGCTTTGGGGTTGTCAATCAACTCTTCTTCAAGCAATTCTTCGGAGACTTCGGGTAGTTCATCGACAAGTACATCATCCTTCCCTTTCTTCCGTTTGCCCGATCTATTCTTGGCCTCCTCCTCCGCAATTAGCTCTTGGTACCTGTCCATTTTTTGGATAAACTCATTGGTGCGTTCGCTCTCATGTCGGCTGAATCCCACCATAGGATCCTCCAGCGGATTGACATAAGGATCATTCTCGTCGACGTTCAGCTCTATATGTTTGGCCTCCTTTTTGACCTTTTTGACATTTTTCTCCTATTTAGAGTGAGAGAGCACTTTACCGTAAAGCTCAATCTCGGCAATTTCGTCGAAGCTCCTCGGAACTGCATCCTTGAGTCGCTTGATCTTTCGCAAATGCCCCTTCTTTTCTATTTCAACTGGAGTTTCTGTATTGCTGTAAATTTAAAGGTTATCCTCCGCTGCAGCATCGGCAATGCTTTCCAACTCTTCGTCACGAACTAACAACTCTTCCTCTAATGACTCCTGAAAATCCGCACCATCGCTCGACAGCAACATATCCATGTCGTCCTTGTATTGCTCAAGCTGATGCTCACCGACGCGCTCGCTGATATATCTTAGTACTTCCTTCCTGTGCAATTCGTCATACTCGAACTCGTGCTTGACTGCAGGCTCCACCTTAGCACGGTGTAACAACTGGAAGTAGCAGTTCTGAGCTTCCTCCATGCAGCTGTACAGCACGATGCAGTATCCTCGGTTGGTGAGGAGCAGTGGATTTTCTTTTGGAGATTCGTAGCAGTCCACGTTCTGGGAGTGCCTTAGTCTACGCTCATACCGTGTGTTTTCTATCTCAAACTGCGGTTCGAATACCTTTTAGATGTAGCTATTGAGTTCGATTGAAGTAGCTGGAGGAGCTGATACATGGGGACTAGGTGGGTAATACTCGACCTCAGTGGTACCGTCATCTCTGTGCTCTGTGAGTCTGATAACTCGGTTGCTGTCCTTGAAGTGGTAGTGGATCTCTTCCTTACTGGCTTTCCTCCGCAGATTAAGTGGGGCATGGAAGTAAGTTACTCTTCCATAACGGCTCAAGTCTGAAAACAATTCTTCGATCGGCATCTCAATGGGGATGCCAGTTATCGCCACCAACCTATTCTTCAGCTCCAACGACTTGGATGAGATGGAATTGTTCTGTTGTGCACCTCTTACCAACACAAGTCGACCAGAGGGATGTTCTATACCTGATTTTTCGTAACGAGCGACTATCTCCTTGGCAGTGTTAGTTGTTTCCAGTTGCACCCTGGCAACAGATGGAAGTCCAAGCATACAATACTCAAAGCCTACACTCTTGAGCTTGACATCGCGGAACATGGAGTAGATATCAGTTGAGGTAGTCTCGGGTGGAAGGTTGAATAGCAGCACTTCACGATCTCCGACACGGTATTGGTTTAGGGCAGGGACATTTCGCTCCAAAGAGGAATGCTTTGTTGGATCAAACGGGCGATAACCGATATCCACTGCTTAGCGAGCTGCACCGATGTTATGGGTATTCTTCGTGGGGTTGAACCTCACTGCATAGCTATTGTACAGGCCATCTTCGGCAGATAAGACAAACTCTGCGGCTTGTAGCTGCGTCTACAGCTTAACATCGATCTGAAGTCCCTTAACCAACTTCTTGATTGGGGTGTACTCGCTCGGCTTCAACGTACTTTGGTTGAACTGTTTGATCTGCTTCAGAGTGAACTCTTTGTTGTGGAGCAATTGCTCAGGATTTTGAACCTTCGTGAAGGAGGGCTTCACAAATGATCGTTGTTTAGTGGCAAAGCGCCGACACACCCTCAAGATCATGCTGACAACAATATATATAAATATTGGCGAGCGGTGAATGCGACGATCAACAACACGAGCTCACCATGCTAAGAAGCGCAAACTCATCGGCAAGAAAGATAAGGAGGGCAAACCGAAGAAGCCCAGAGCAACTGATGAGGACGTTTAGCAGGAAGACGAGGACTATATCGAGGAAGATGAGCAAGAAATCGAACCCACCGCTGAAGACCCCACGATGCTGTGTACAGTTGAGTTTTACTCAGAAACTGCGGAAGAAAAGAAGCTGAGGCTAGCCAGACAGATTCTGCAGTCTGCCCGTAGCAAGAACAACATCACAGCCGATGAGTTCTTTATTCAGGAAGAAGGTGAGGTTGACCAAGAACAGCACCAAGCTGTTAACGACTACCTTCGGCAATAGTACCTCAAAAAGACTAATGCACTTTACAGTCCCTATGGCGATAGATTGAAGAATCTATCGTTTGGCGAGCCTGTGCTGTATAGGGGACATACACAGTGCATTACAGCAGTAGAGGTGAGCCCAACCACTAGCAACACATTCTTTTCATGTTCGAAAGACGGCAGTCTGATCAAATGGGATAGAACAACTGGCAAGAAAACCTTCCTTACAATGGGGAAGCAGGACAAGCATGAGGTACTTCAGTGTTCTACAGTAGATGCTGTGCATGTCTATCAATGGGAACGGAACCATACTTGCCACAGGCTCCAGCGATTCAACCATCCAGTTGTGGGATGCCGAACGGGATGTGCTAATAACGACACTAAAGTCGCATAAAGGGGATGTCAATGGATTGAAGTTTGGACTAAACTCCAATGATAAGTTAGTATCGGTGTCAACCGATCGTACCATAAAGCTGTGGGATGCCGTGTAAAGGACATACATCGACACTTTTTATGGACATCGAGAAGAGGGCCTTGATATAGACTGCATCAATGCAGACGACTTCATCACTTCAGGGAGGGACCAGCAGGTGGTAGTCTGGAAGACTGAGAAGCAAACTCAGACAGTATTCACTGGTCACGACTACGCTATCGACCGAGTCAGAGTAGTCAATACCGAGACCTTTTTAACTGCATCCCAAGATGGTGGTGTATTCCTGTGGAACACCCGTAAGAAGAAGCCTATTTTCAAGCACCAGTCAGCTCATCATGGCAGCTGGATCAGCAGTCTAGGAGTCCTACAGAACACTGACCTATTCGCGACGGGAGCAGGTGACCATAAGCTAAATATCTACCAACTGGCCAATGATCTGAAATCGTTCAACGTGCTACAGAACCTCCCCACCGAAGGCATAACAACTGACATCAAGCTCCGCGATGGGCTGCTACTCGCTGTGTGTAGCGATGAACATCGACTCGGCCGCTGGCTGACCGATCGCTGCCGCAACCACATAAAGATATTCTCGTACAAGATGTGACAATGCTGCTTCTGTAGACACTTTCAAATTAGTTTCTTGTTACTGAGGTAGTTCTTGAAGCCATAGATTTGCGCAGTTGCAGTGGCCAGTATAGTAATCAGGAGCGCCACCGCGAGTAGATCGTACAGCCACTGGATGCTCCGGTGAAGTTACGTTCGCATCACCAAACGCTAGCGATAGAACCGGAAGTTTCGTTGGAGTAGTTCGAAGGTTGACTGAAGATTCTCCACCTGGTAGCGAGTCATACCACTGTTCAGGGTACTTGCATCTGGTTGTACTGTTAGCTGCGTAGAGTTTCGAAGTACATCAGCTCCATGGTATAACTCGAAGCGAACCTGCAACACGTCGTTCTGATGGATGTTGGTGAGGCACATGAACATCGTATTCGTTGTTAGGGCGTATCCGCTGTAGCTCTTTTCGAACTCATCTGAGTCCAAGTCAGTGATATTGTGATCAGCAGTGTATATGCTCATTGTGTACTCGCTATGGTTGCCCCTAGCCGTAACCTGGAACCTTCCATTCTGCTCTCGAATAAGCCGATTGCTTACCTATCATTTCTGTGAAGCACTGCACAGCGATAGGACGAAGACGGTAGGTGAACTGGATGGCTTGTGCGACAGCCAGCCAAAACAAGAGCCAAACTGTCATAGATTACAGTCAATATAAAGTGTCAAGGTAGCTCATCAGTGTTTTGAACAGAATCGCCAGCCACTATAGTTCGGGACGCTGTTCGGGTTGCCGGTGCAGGCACTTGAGTGCCACACGAGCGAGAATCGTCACCACAACTGAAGGACCTGACAAGTTGAACTGCTATGGGCACAAAGTGCGCAAAGTCAGCTGTTCAAACCACTTGCTAGCGAGATACTGTTCTGCCTGTTCCTGTGGCATTTCAGCTGCTGAACGACCGAAGATCATCTCGTAAATGACACCTCCAAGCTGGTAAATGTCCTGCTTGTGACTGTACATGTTTGCGGGTTCGACTGGGAGGAAAGTAAAGGTAGATGGATTACTGTGTAAACGGAGCAGAGTGTCCCGTGGGGTAAGGTCGGGTCGGCATTCCACTATCCTCCTGCCTTTGTAGCTTGATAAACCAAAATTCTTGAGCTTGGTGACTATACTTCTACCAATGAGCACGTTGTCTTGCGAAACATCGGCATGTACAACATCCTTATCCTTGAGGAGCAGAAGAGCTCTAATTAAGCTGTACAGCACAAATAGTTTGGTGGTTAAGGAGACTACCTTAGAAAATTTATTGAGGTAGCGCTAGAGGTTGAACTCGGGAGCAAAGTTCATGAAGAGCCTGTTGGGATGGTTCTGGTCGTAGTAATACTTGGAGACGTAGATGGCTGGGCAGATGGCAATCTTGGCTAGAATCTACCGCTCGTTTTGGAAGCGGCGCTGAGGGGCCTAGCCAGTACTAATCTCCTTCATTAATAGCTTCTTTGAGAAGGGTTCCTTGGGAATCGCTTCATACTCAAATCTCACGTTGGCTAGAGTTATTCGAGCATTAGCAGATTGTTCGTTGAGCTCTGCAGGGAGTTCAGCAATGCTGGCGATATTGACTTTCATAAAGACATCCAGCTTATCCTTGGGATGCTCGAGTCTGACATTCTGAGTAACGTCGAGTATCTTCTTCCTGTAGATCTGGGACATCTTCCTCAAGTCACTAATCTCTGCCATACGGTACTCCTGTGGCCACATGTTCTCAGTGCATTTTTCGAACAGCTGGTAGGGCATAGTACTTGCTTCTACTTGCGCCAGCAGCTCGCTTAAGTGGTCTTTGAGCTTGGGATCCAATTGTTTCCAGGTCTACCGTTTTGGCCATTCCTCTTCCAGGTGCTACTCCATAGCATTGCATATGTGAAGTAGGCGTGGCAGTTCACTGAAGAAATTTTACAGGCCAGCGGTCACCATAGGCAGCAAGTCTCTGACCACCCAAAATTGGTGGATGTCCGTAACAGGTTCCCGAACGGAGGGCGTCGTCCATTTGAACATGAACCCCCGCAGTCGCTGTTTCAGAGAACCCGTGTGTGGGCAAATGCAGAAGTAGTAGCCAGGAGCAGCTCTTTTGTTTAGACGATTAACGGCTTGAAAAAGGTCCTTCCGGAGTGCAAGGGCTATCTTGAAAGGTCTTTGCTGATAGTAGAGCTGATTCTCAATTTGCATGTTCGACTCCCATAGGTTAATGGTGACTGTAGTCCAAACGCTGAAGAGACTGTTCTTCCACTTCGTACAGATGTTGAGTTGAACACGGTCTACATCCTGGTAGCTACCCTCCAGCTCTGCCACCAGCACCCGGGAGAGAGATAGTCGGGTTGCCAGCGTCGTTCTACTTATGAGCTGCTTTTACTTCATGTGGTGAAGTCCTTGCTGCAGTAGCTCCTTTTAGGTCTCATACAAATCATCAATTTCGATGAGATTCCGATCTAACTTCTGTTGCTTAGGGTACGTACTCGTGTCCTCCGTATTTTCCTCCTGGTACGAAAGACAAATCCAATCACACATAAGATTATGTAGATAATATTAGCTGCCGCATCGAACGCCTGCTAATTGCACCGTTCGAGCCAACCTGCCAGCGATAAATACCCTTCCAATCAAGAACTACGATTATTTTTTTGAATGGATGGCTGATAGCATCACCCGACGTTTCTTAGAACGTCGAACGGTTAAACTACCACAAAAGTTATTAGAACGCCTCAAATCATTATCAAGTCCATTATGGCATCATCGAGACTTGCATAATTCATTTTTAGCAGAATTGGGCGGCTTGTAATCCAGTTATGTAAGCGCCATACGCAGTTCCGATATGCTGGCCGTACACATGCTCACCCGCAAAGCACAGTCTCGAGCATATCGGCTTGGCAAGCTCTTAGCAATCTTCATCCGAGGAACCCACACCGAAATGACTGTACGAACCGAGAGAATACTACTCGAGCTACCATTTGGTTGCACGACCACCCAATAAACGTCCGCATCGCTCCCCGTATATCTTCCTCAGCACCCCATCAGCTTCGGCTACTGCAAATTCTTCCGAACAGTCTGTCAAACTCTTTGCATAGTCAGCCGTGACGAAGCACATGAGCACAAAACGTTCTGCAGTTGAGCGATCATACAGCCAAGCTATTTTCCCATTGACGCCGTTGATAATGCGTATTTGACCTTTCCAGAATTTCCTATCGTATTCTAAGAAAATTTTGTTCATAAGACCAAAGCCAAGTTTAGAGATGGCCTAGCAGTGACGTTGTGGAAGGGGTGGCACGAACCTTACCTTATCGGTTTTGAGTATTCCCAGGGGTAGTGTAACAATCGTCTTATTTGCTGTCACTTCGGTGTTGTCTTTGAGCTTTATCCGAATTTTAGAGTCGGCATAGTCGATTTGCTGGACAACCTGTTCTAGCCTGATGTTCAGTCCTTCTGACAGCTTACGCAGAAGATGATAGTAGCTAGGTAGCGGGACTGCATCTCCTCCCGCTTCACCTCCATACCTCTCGTAGAAGACATCAAGCTACCGAATACTTGCAGCTTCATAATGCTCTGCCCAAAACATGCAGTAGAACACGTAACGCTCAAGATCGCTTCCCTTTTCAATCCACTTCTCGTATTGCTCTTTGATGCTATCCCAAACCGATACTGTTTGTTTCGTTTTATGGGCTTTGAGCTTCCCGTTTTCAACCATCGTTCCGTATAGGTTCTAGGCTTCAAAGTGCATATCGGAGTCGAACTTGCAGTCTTTAGAATCAGCATCGAACCACTAAACTGGACGGTTCACTCCCTTCTCAAGTGGCCAATTAAACCTTCTAATGAGTTCGTGGAACGGATTGTCTTTCGAATAGTTGTGGATCCAGCTGGCTCCGAAATCCTGTTCGACACCACCCACAGGTTCCCCATACACGCGCCCACAAGGACGATTTCGGGCTTCGAGCACGACATAACTTTTATTAGTGTGTTCTTGAAGGTAGCGAGCAGCAGCGATACCTGCAGCCCCAGCACCCACAATAACGATGTCAAAGTGGTTCTGAAGAGGGTCAAACGACTTTGAGGCTGCTTAGAGCTATCTATGGGTGGTGGGGGAGAGTTGCAATATTCTAAACAGATGGTTGAGGGGATTTGTTTGGATATAGTTCAGAGGAGTATAGCTGAGCTCGTCCTTTTCATTGGGGTTAAGTCTATCAATCAGCACCTTCCAGTGGTCTACCCGACCAAGAAGGGCGGCGATGTGCAGTAAACTTCTTTTGTGTATTGTTCGCTTACTAGTCTCTTCGGGTGTCGTTATTAGCGCAATCTCAAGATCTTCGACGCTCCCGAGTTCCACTGTTCGAACAACACTGTCAATCTTGATTTTTAGCTCCGGAGTTTCTGTTGCCCCATGGCTCGTCAACAGCTATCTGCATTATTGCTGTTGAAGTCGAACTGCCCAGTCCAGGGCAGTCATACCAAGCTGGCACTGCAACTTCACATTAGCACCTGCCTTGAGTAACGCCTCGACGATGGCCAGCTGATTGGCCATCGCTGCCAGCATCAAGCATGTTCTGCCGAACGGTCCTTTGCTATCCACGTTCTTGGCAGTCACCATCTTCGCCAGCCTATCCTTCAGACCAAGTTCGGCTGCTGTGAATAACCCTACCTCTCTATCCATTCACCAAAAGGATAAACTATCAAAGCAGGCATTCCTCAACCTAAAAAATCTATTCGTTTCTGATCGCTGCTGGGCTGAGTATGCGACGGATGGCTTCAGTGAGGTCCTTGGCTGGACGCCTACGATCCCAACTTTCTACCAACTGCTCAACGTCCTTGAGTTTCCCAAACTGTAAGTCACGCTCTGCTCGAACATTGACCTCATCGTCTTCAGCTGGGCACCGATTCAATTCGACCAGCACTTCGTCGAAGCTGCCACCTTCGAGGTTCTTACGATTGCTGCCTTGGCTATTTTCGATGTTGCTACGACTGCTGACCCCGAGCGACTGGTTTTTGCTGCTCAGCTGATTAATGCTGTCTTATCTCTTCAGATCCAGCATTCTTGGTTTGTGCTGTTCAAATTGCTGCCTGAACCACTGGACCATTTCGAGGTTGTCTTGATACTTGCACTTCATTATTTTGTCGATCTCAATCAGCTTGGGGATGCCGATTCTCTGTACAGTCTGCTGCAGCAGCTTCAGATTGTTTATGAACTCGTACTCAGTTCTGGCTTTGACGTTGATCTTCGAAACAGGAAGTTTGCCTGGGTGCAGCAGCTACATCATTTGGCAGTAGGCCACTCCCGTGCCCAGTTGCTCTATCTTTATGTAGTTGCTCTTGAGGAGACTGTTTATCCATGCCAGCAGCTCTCCGCGGGACATGTCAGATGTCGTGTGCATCAACGGCAGATCTGCCATGCTTGGACTGTTAGATTTAAATTCAAACGTAAAGTCATCGCGAATGAGATAGTCGACGCTTGAGCTATAACTTCTCTTAGAGCCGCATTCGCATGTAAATTTCGTGTGACTCGCGATCGTAGCGTTCTATAAGCTGGCGGGAGTCTTATTGTGATCGATATCCCGACATTTCTTGACAAATCTAATGCTCCAGTTTCATTTCCCCCAGAATCCGGAACCGCTATTCCTTCAGGATATTGTGTTCTTCCTTCAATGTCAGAGTCATCTTTCGGTCCGTGAGGACGGGGTGTTGACCGAGCAATCTTCTACCGGCATCAAATACCTTGCCAATCAGCATATCCTTCAAATTTAAACAAAGGTCTAGTGCTAGTTCGATGGTGGACTGTTCATGGTAGGCCATAACCGGAAGTTCTTCCAAAGCCTTACACAGCCAGTTTTTACTGTCTTCCACACCCTCTCCAGTAGTGGCTGATGTACCGAAGACTCCGAATTTGAAATTCTTGAACCTCGACAATTCCAAACATTCGAGTACGTCCGATACAGTTATACTGTAATCCACACTCAGGTCCACCTTGTTGGTTAGTATCAGTACCAGACAGGACTCACTTGAAGCTTCCTTCATCTTGAGTAGCTCTTCCAAATCCTTTTTCATAATTGGCAGCTCATCAGGTTCAAGGGTGTTCAGCACCACGATCAGTATTTGCCTTCGATGAAAGAGTTTCGTCCAAAGAGTCCTTCGACTTTCCTCGTCCCCACCGACATCCACGATATTGAGCCTGCATGTACCCACAACAAGTGTGTGCTCAATTGGCTCATTGGTAGGCGTACTTCTCTCTATCGAATTATCTTTGAATCTTTGTATGAGCGACGTCTTTCCCGCTCCGGTCATGCCAATAAGAAGCCCGTCATACTCCTTGACCCTCGAGCGCGTCAACTATTTGATCATTACGCAATATATAGCTGATACTGTTGGATAGTTAACAATATTCACTGGCGTTCATTCATGATATCAAACTAAAGCGTCGAGCTTCCGCTGGGCACCCTCGATCTCCTCGAATAGCTCGTGCATCTCCTGATCAATCTTTTTGCATAGCTCCTCAGAGTCCTTTTTAGATAGCTCACCAGGTGAGTCACGCATAATTGCATACTCCCTTTTGAATTGTTCAAAGAGCTGACCTCGGCGATTCTTAAGAAGTTCGATGTAGTTCGAGAGTTCAGTGCGATTGAGTTATTCTTTGATGGAATAAGTCTTCAGGAGTTGCTTGTATTGGTTGGTGGCTTGCCCTCCGCGAAAGAAAGAGAAGTATTTCGATATTCTCTTGAAAATGTTTGACTTGATATCGGTTAAGTTGCTTTTGATATCTCCTAGCCATCTCCACTTCTTCACGAAGTAAGGCAGAGCTTCATATTAACCTTCGATGGCAGCCTTAATCCATAAAATACCCTCCTCAGCACCGTTGCCTGTTAAGGCATCAGTTGGCTGCACATGCCATTTCCTGTCGATATTTTGCAGCCCCAACTCTTTAACTATCTCAGCCATAGGCATCCGTTTCTCCTTGTCTGACTTGTTTGCATACACAAGCAATGGGAGCCCATCGAGAGTCCTTTCTTCCATCAGCTCCCTAAACTATTTTTGTGCTCCTTCGATTCTTTGCTGATCTGTAACATCCAACACAAAAATTACTCCACTTTTTCCTCCGTAGTGAATCTTCCAGTACTTGCGTATCGCAGGCCGCCCTCCCAGATCCCATATAGTCATTTAGGTGCCTTTGACATAGATCGTCTACATGTTAATTCCTCCGGTGGGTGCTGTGTGCAACCGCTCTCCATTCTTCAGGTGATAGAGGATCGTGGTCTTCCCAGCATTATCAAACCCTACCATCAGCAGGACCATCTCGGGCTGACGACTTCGCAATACTGCTGAAACTAATCCCATGAATTCTGAAGATAAGAGTAGAGCAAAATATCAAACAGTCAGTAGAGTTTTTGAAGGTGAGCCAGTGCCTCTCTGAGCACGACCAACATCCACTCTATCTCTGGACGGTTATTTGGATTGGGATCGAAGCATCGAATGCCCAAAGAATAGAGTGTTTCCATGACCGGCTGGGGACCGAACTGGCTGTTCGAAATGGGGTTGACGATTAGTCTTTAGTGGTAGGTACCATTGGTGAAGTCTTCAGCAAGAACCTCTGACGAGCTTGGGCTTACAGTTAACGGTTGCATTGCAAACAAATCGTTCATAAGCATAACTCCAAAGCTGTAGACATCGCTTTTGGAGGTGATTTGGTTGCTGCTGGTGGCATCGTACTGGTAGGCCTCAGGAGAAGAGTAGGGCATGGAGGTGCCAGGCTGATAGTCTTTGTGCTTTGGATGGTAGGCCTATCCAAGGTCTGTAAGTTTCATCGTGAGATTCCTTCCGATTAAAATATTTTGAGGCTTGAGATCCATATGGGTGATCTTATTCTCCTGCAAGAATCTCATTCCTTGGAGCACTTGGGCTAACGAATAGAGTTTGGTGAGCAATGATGCACATTCAGTATTATTTCTGAAGTAGCCGTGATAGGTGCCAGTTGGGCTCATCTCAGTATACAGCGCATCTTCGGTCCCGTCAGTAAAGGTACGAACGAAGTTGGGTGAGCTACAGTCCCGGAGCCCCTCCAGCAATTCCTGCTCACGCTAGACTCTGCCTGTATAGTTATCCGTTTCAGTTTTCCTCACAAGGATCTTTGTAAATTCCTTGAGCTTATTCACAGAAAAGTTGAAGGTAACTTTGGCTCTTTCGATGAGACTGAGGTTTGTTTGCTTGAGTAACTGCCACTCCACCTGCTCGGGATTTTTAATAGTGATGTTGCTGTAGATGTTTGTCGGTTAGGCTTAGTGGATGCTTGTTGAGACTGCCGGCTGCGTGAAGTATTTCTGGAAGCTGTCTAAGAAGGGACTTAGCTCCTCCAGCTGCGGATCCAATGGCTGTTAGTTTTCCGGAATGGGATTCCTTCGGGAGGCTGATCTCTTATTCTCCACTGCTTCTCTTGGGAAGCGAACATTGCTAACTTCCACACATCGCTTGATTAGTGTTAGCCGCTTAACCTCTTCCAGCTTTTTTCGCTGATCATCGCCGGAGACTTCCATGATGGTGTTATGAAACCCGCAGCATTAGAGAATCTTGAGGAGGTTGTTCTCCAATGGCTGGTACAGCTGGCTTCGAGTATCCTCGGCAAGCCTGTTGGTTTCAGGGATTGAAAGACCGATGGTTAGGGATGTTTGGCGGAACCTCAGCAGTCCAGTCAGCGGGTCAACTAAAAATACTCCGAGCCGGCGCGCAGCATTGCCGTGGTTGATGACTCGAAACAGAAGTCGCCTCATCTACCTTTCAACGATATGGATGGGTTTGTTGTTGGCAAGGAAGTTCACTTCCGTGATGAGTGCGTTTTGTTCTGGTAACAGCTTCTGCGAGAAGGCCATGGAGTATTTTGGGCAGCTCACCAAGTCTTTAATCTTGGCATCGAGCCTTGTTCTGCCGATACCTATTGACTCTCCAACTCTATTCGAATCTCCGCTGAACTATTCGAGTGGATTCTTTTGTTCGTTGTGTTCATCCATGCAATCTTTGACCCATCGTTGGGCATAGCAATCAACCAGCTCCATTAAATTATAATACATTCAGAGACCGAATAGACACTTTATAATGGGATGCGACTCAGCCAACTCGTCACCTCCCCGCGAAACCACCTCTTCAGATGTTTTTTGCATGAGCCCCAGCGCAATATATGATATTGAAATCACGTAATATTCAAATGAAGTTATTGTAATCCACTAATCCTCACAGCATTTCGATTATTCTGAATCATCATCAAAATGGACGCCTTCCCACGCCGAAGCTTGTTATGCCGCTTGGGGTTGGGGTTATCACCCCAGGAACAAACCCCGGTCGGACGTACATTGCAGAGGTTTGTGGGGGAGCGATAGTTGCGTACGGGGTTATGTTGCTCATCGGCGCGCCAATCACCTGTCGGGTCACAATTTGTGGTTTTGCTTGTGAAACCAAGGCTGAGCCGGATGCCATAATCTGGTTCGGAGTCATTACCTGCTGTATCATCTGCGACTGTGGACCATATACGGGCATCGATACCAACGGTGGTGGATAGCTAATTACCCTCGGAGTCAAGCACCACCACAGCAGGGCCCCAAGCCCCAACAGAGCAAGAATTCCTAGAGGAATGGCTATGCCACATGCAATTGCAACTGTTGGATTGTAATTGTTGGAGACACATTGCCCGATGGCATAGTCCCATCGATAACCAGATTTACAATTGCAAGCGGTGGTATTCGAATTGCTACCTGTACTATAGATCATCCCGTAACAAGCAAGAGTACAGCCAGGCACGGTGGTATCCCAAATGTAGCCATTTATGCAGTAGCATTTGAGATAGTCGGAGTTGGAAACGAGTGACGCTCTTGAATAGTTCGAGCAGTTTCGCTGACAGACCCCCTGTGGTACATTCACCCATGTAGCATTGTAAACATAACCTGTTGGACAAACACATTGAGTTGTATCGTCGAGATTCAAACTTGGCCCTGTGTTAACGCTGGAGCAATTCTTTACACACGTTAAACTGGTTGCATTCCAAATGAAGCCAGGGTTGCAGTTGCATGATCTGCTATCGTTATTGGTGCCTGGGGAATTGGCTATGGCAGCGCAGTTGAAATAGCTCGAACAAACCATGGCTATATGGTCCCAGTTGAAGCCAGAATTGCAGAAGCACGAGTTGTACTCGTAGTTAGTACCATTGGAGTTGGTAACAAATGTGCTGCCGCAGTTTAGTTTACAGGCTTGAAGGTCTGGATCCCAAACCCATCCTGTGTTACAATTGCAAGTGCCAGTTGTACTAGTGTTGACTGTGCCTGCAGTTGTATTGCTCGGGCAGTTAGCGTTACTGAATATAGTACAGTTTCCGTTGAACCAGACCTGACCTGACAGGCACGTGCAGGCTGTGGCATCAGTAGTACTGATACTTCCGGTTGCGCAGTTGCTTGCGACAAGCCGTTGAATCGTATTGAGCCCAGAAGTGCTACCGAAAGTACCAATTGCAAACTCCTTAGAATTGTTATCCCAATCGACGGACTGGCCGTTGATGGAATAACTTGTGGCTGTCCCAAACAAGTTTGCTTTGGTCCATAACTTTGTGGTATTGTCCGGTGAGGCTCCTGCAGTCAACAAATACTGGCCATCACTCGTGAATCTCACGAAATTTACTGGAGAATTATGAGCTGGGAAAGGGTTTGGGCTGGAACTATACACGAAGTCCGGATTTCTCTGTAAGATATTGACTGTTCCATTGGACACGGCCGCCGCAATGAGCTGTTCAGTACTAGCCATGTTGATGGCGGTGCATTATGCCGCAACATTCGTAAGGGTTTGATTCACCGTCGTATTGTAGTTACCCGTGGTGCTGTTGTAGTACCATATATTGATTGCATTGTCAGTCATCCCACAGGTTACGAACCGAGATTTTCTTCCACTGATCTTTGAAACTCCTCCACTGTGGCCCGAAAAAAGTACCTGCTTCTGATAAAATTGCTGAGTGGTCGAGTTGATGGTATACACATTTACATTTCCATTGGCGAGGCCGGCGAGGAGAAGATTACCATCGTATGCCCAACTGATCGATTTGGGGCGACTACCACAATCAATGGTTTGGTTGAGATCATACTGGATGGGTGCTTTATTGAACAGGTAGATGTTGTTCGTGGTATTGTCAATGACAGCCACCCATGCTCCATCATCACGAAACCTGGCTTCCGTCAGTGTGTTTGAGATGTTGATGCGAGAGTACGGGTTGCCCCAGTAGCCGGATTCGTCTCGGGTGTAGAATGTAATGATGTTGCCAGCACCTGTTGCCAAATTAGTGCCTGATCCATCATAGCTGGAGAGGTAGATGGTGTTGTTGGTGTTGCTGGTAACGTTCGTCTGGTAGGTGTTGAGAATGACTTCATTGACTGAAAGTGTGATGGCAATCAGCATCATCAGTAGCGGAAGGCAACCTCTTGCGGCCATTACTGAAACTAATAAATAAAATGATAGTGGAGGCGTCGAATGTTAATTTGCCCACCGAGTGCAGGTAGGAGAAGACCATGTAGAGTTCGTGAGCTGAGGCAGCGGATGTGAGAAACCTCTGAAATTTGAAATTGTTTGAACAAGCAAATCCACCCATATAAGCTTAGACAAATCGAGTTTATACCATTGACGTTAAGTCTAGAAAAATACTCCGCCGGGAAGGCGAGTCTTGAGTTTGATTATTTGCTGGGCGAGGCTGTTGACCTTCACAAAGGGTCTTGCGCCCCCCCCCCCCCCTGTTGCAAAGAGGCCGAGCCTATCGGAATACCCTCAAACCAGCCAGCCTGCTTGACGATTCCGTTGTGGCTCATCGTGGTTAATCATCGATAAAAGTGCTGTAGATTGTGAACGGGTCAAAGAGCTGGTGATCATCTTAGGACTGTTACTGCTGTTGAAGTGACTCATAGTCTGCATAGTCATAAGCTGAGGGAACTTGGCAAATCAACAGAGAATACAGAAGAAGAGCTGGTCATCAAGAAGACCAGAGTTCGAAGCTCATTTATCGATCAACGCTTATTCGTGGTATCCTATTGACGCTCTCGAAGTCAAGCAGCGACGGCTCTTTCAGTTTTGATTGGTAAAATGCCAAAATTACCTCGAGGCGAATTTATTTGCCCTCGCCAATTCATCGGGTGTGGCAGAAATAGCAATGTGGTTAGTGCGGTTTCGTCGTGGCAACATATGTACTCGAAGTTCAGAGCATTATATCGCTACCTAGTACGGTTGTGCGAAGTTAGCCAGCAAGGTTACAACCGAACCAACCAGCAGCATCCAATTAAGGCAAGCCTATCAACTGGTTTATCATTGTTGCCATGTCCACTCTCGATCATTTCCAGCTTCAAACACTTCCACGGAAGAGAACGATTTCAGATTAAGAGTCCGTTAGTAGCCTGTCGGCCTATCAGGGGACTATCTTTCGAACCATTGGAGGTTAGTTTCTTAATTGGTTTTGCTTAGATTTGTTATGTCTTGAAGTTACTCTCGTAGCATGCTCCACGAGGGTCCTCTGTCAAAAGCATCTATTTTGAATGCTGCAATTATCACGCCCGCTAGTGGTAAGCTGTTGTTAATTGCAGTTATAAGCAGTGAAGGAAACTCATCGTCGAGAATATGGTTCAGCAAGACAGCTCGCTTCAATTTGCAGTCGAATACTTGGTCATCTACTTTTTTTGTTTACCAGGTTGAATCGGCCCCAAAGACGCCTCCCTACCAGAATAGCAAGGAGTGTGATGACGCCAACTGTAGTGTGATTTGCTAACTCTTACGAATAAAAATAATGAACTCCGAATACTTCTTCGCTCGGGTGCGTACCACCAAGCATTACTTCGCTTTCCTGATTGTACAGCTCCTGCTCAGCCTCTTCGTGGTCATTGTCGCACTGATAGAGCCACATCGCCTCAAAAGTAGCCTCACAATCACAGCTGAACTTACCGTGGCGCTATGCATCGCACTTGACATGTAAGGATGTCGTTATGCAGATTAGTCAGAGCCAACAGCGAACCTCAGTTCTGGAGCAGCCGAGGTAATCAACTCGACGTAGCTATCCTGGCACTGTTGGTTGCTATCCTATTGTTCGTGAGTTTTATGATTCCTGAGGGGCTTGGCGAGGATGCCCTCGAAGCAGATGACATCATACTGCTAATCATCATCCTGCTGAGGTACACCCTTCAGATAGGACGACTGATTGCCCAGATCCGACTAAGCCACCAATCAATATTCGTGCAGAAACATCTGAACGAGATCGATATTGCTAACATTCCACAAAGCCAACTCAAGGATACGGCAGCTGCCAATCAACCCGAAATGCAGACCTCTGCTTTCGTGAAAAACGCGATCATACGCCTGGTATAGAACCAACAGCACCAGGACGAATTCATCGATAGTCAGGAACTCTGAAGGAAAGCAGCAGTGAACGTATATTCTATCAGAAAGTGCGACATTCTTCTTGCTTCATATGCTTCGTATTCTTCTCATGCAGCTAACGCTCCAACTCGGCTTCCACCACCTCAGCAGCGAAATTTACCCTTCGGCAGTGCCTTAGCTGCTCATCAGCCAACAGCAGCTTGTCTGCTTTGATGCGGCAATCCAGCTGTCTAATCTTCAGCTCGTTGAGGCACTCGTTGAAACGGTGGCGCACAGTAATCAAGTTGTTTTTGTGGATTAGGTCCTACTGTCTGCTAATCTCTTCGTCCAGAAGGTTGAATTACTCTGGCTCGTCAGTGTTGAAACTGGTGCTTTCCTTGAACTTGAGGTATTCGCCTTGACTTTCTTCGAGTTCCTTAATTCGTGCCTAGCGAGTTGCATTCGCAGCTTTGGTCTCCTTTAGCAACTCCTTCGTAGTATTAAGCTCCGTCGTCAAGCTAGCTATTGTCGCCTTCTGCTTATTGATGATCTTGCTGCCAAGCTCCAACTGCTCTTCGTATTACTTGACACTGTTGCTGTTATCCGCCGTTGTTGGCTTTCTCTAACGAGTAGTGCCGTTGCTGTTTTCATTAGTAAACTACACTTTCTTGGCCGGTGGGTTCTCACGGCTGAATGTTAGTTCTGTCTCCAGTTCTCGCACTCTCGCCTCCAGCTGTTTGATTCTGGTGTTTTTGTCTTTGAGCTGGTTCTCTATCCTATCGGTGTTGAACTCAATGTTCTTTGCTTCGACCTTTACTAGCAAAATTTCGTTGGCACTCCGCAGCTGGTTCAGTTACTGTTCATACTCCTCATTATTTCGCTCCAACCAACGCAACCGATCGCTATCCATGTATGTCTTCTTCATCTCAGTCTCCATCTTCTATTGCAGCTCCTGTTTTTACTGCCTTAGCTTACTGATGATGGCTTCTGCTAAAACGTTAGCCTTCAGGACCTCCTCGTATTTGCTTATCTCCTTGCGCTTTTCACTAAAAAAAAACAGTTGCTATTCCAGTTCACCAACCTTCTTTTGCGACTCTTACAGGGCTGCGGTTAGTGCTCTGAGATCGCTCCCCAACTGCTTATTCTCATCGCTCTTCCGAGACAACTCATTTTACAGAGCTGAACAGCTTGCCTCCAGTAATTTACACTGTTTGCTTACTCGTTGAAACTCCTGTGTCTAGAATACTTCACCGTTTGCGTCGTAGTCGAGCTCTACCTTATCGAACTTCGCCATGAGAGCTTTGATTTGTTCGAGTGAGACAGACCTTAACATAGTTAGCTCTATTTGGTCGAAGGTGCGCCTATTAGCCATCTCTCCCTTACAAAGGAACGTCACGGATGTGACTCCCTTGTAGAGTTCGAGGTGGCTGCACTTCATGATGGTCTCGTGGATGATATGCAAACTCACCTCGAACATGTACACGTTGATTGTGAGTGAAGCCAGAAATTTACTCATGCGAGCCTCCAAGTACTGCTTGACCATGATGATGTCGTCCTTGTTGGTGGTCGCAGCCAACACTTCAGTCATTTTGACAATGATTCTGAGCTCCCGATTAAGCAGATTCTCTCTCTTGAGTTTCTTTATGTTCTGGTAGAGCGGGAACACCTTCTCAACGAGGTTAGTGATGATGAGGAATGCATGTGCTTCGCTAGAAAAGCTGAGAAAGAACACTACCACGTACACGAATTCCGGAAAGAATAATAAGCCTGGCAGCCTTCCAAGCACCGCCACGCAGACATTAACCAATTTCTCATCGAAGTCGTCGCTTGAGTTCCGAACAATGCACATGAAGTTGCGGAAGCTGTAGTTGTAACTCGGGAAGAGTTCGGCTAGGATTGACTTCGACTCCCTCTTGAATTTCAGCACACTGTCGTTGGTAAGCCCCAGACATTCAGTATACTCTATTAGAATCTGACTGTAGCTCTTCTTCTACTTGTTTAGCTTCTTGACCCACATACCGCTGAACTCGGAATCTGTCCCGAAGGACAGTTTATACTTTTCGCGGTACTGGTCGATCAGCGTGTATTCCTGCTCGCATACTGAGCAGATACGATGCTCTTTTCGAGTGCCATTCTGCTTGTAAATCATCGCTCGCTTCTTGCCACAATCCACACATATCGACCTCAGACAACGCTTGCACTTGTGCTCAATCACGATCATGCTGAAGTTGCGCTTACATACTTAGCAAGACTTGGCGAAACCTCGAGTTTCCTCCAGGATGAAGGGTTTGTAGATTTTGGATTCTTCGCTTGGCACCAGCGTCGAATGGGTGCGATCGGCCATTATATTATGACACGCAAGGCAAAAGGTTGAACAGTTAGGCGGGAATGTAAACTAATCAGAAACGTTGCTGCTTTCTACCGAGTTCCAACCCGTAAATGGAAAAGCTTGGAGCCCGGTTGCGACGGTATTAACGTGGTAGAACTTGCGACGGGTAAGAAGCAAATTCTACAACCGCACTAGAACATGGCGCTATTGTGGGGCTATCTGAGGAGGTTGCAGCGGTGTTGGCGACAGTTGAGAACTTCATTGTTCTGTAATACTTTCCTTGGGTTTCAGTTCGATCAAATGGTTCAGTCATGCTTGGTCGAGGTTTTATTGGCGTAGTCTTCAGAAGTTCTGCAGACTTGAATGGCATGAGGAGACCGATGTCCTTTTCCAGTACATTTTTAATAGCCTCAGCCACCACAGCAATATCTCTGCCTTGCCACTCATCCGCTGGTAGCTCCTGTAGACCCTTTACCACAGTTTCTGGTAGTTGATGCCGCAATTTCCCAGCAAGCACTCCTAACCCGTCCTCCAGCAATCTCCACATCGGTTGGATGTTACGTTGGAGCTCTTAGAACGAGGCAATTTGGCTGAGCATTTTATCTCGCTCGTCCTCTAGCCATCCTATATGCGTCAAGAGTTTCTCGGTGTGCTCAACTTCGGGGATATGCTTTTGCTTGGCTTCCCGTTCGACTTGTAATTCCTCGTTCAGTAGCCACAGCTGGCGCTCAAGAGTATCTACCAGAGCTTCCCTATGCTTAGCCAATATCGATACCTTTCTTGGCTGGCCTCTTCCAGCGTTCGAACACGCTGTTCCAAATGTCGAATAATCGTTTCCCTCTCCGACCAGCCCACACTTTCTTTCTGTCGCTCCATCGCAAGTTCACTTTGGTTTTTATTAAACTTACTGAGTTGGATTTCTTCACAACAGAAATAGATCGAGTACGATTGCTTAGTGATGCAAATTGAGCAGTGTTTAGATAGCTCTGTTACGACCCGACACAACTCACAAAAGAATACAAGAAATCATTTCAAGAGAGCCTTAATGAGTCAGGGTTCGGCTGCAGAGGTTCGATGAGTCCTCAGTTTCTTTCCTCGAATCATTTGATTGTACTTACGGAACACCAGAACACCAGTGGGTATCGCAGCTGCGGCATTTATACTGCAGTACTCGCTCCTTTGGAGAACGCTGGCATTTCCGATTAAGCCAGCTGTTGGCTCATCCAAATTAGTCGAATTGGTGGAACCAACTGCAGTCTCTGTTACTGATTTGACCTTCCTTCGATGACGACGTATCTTGGCCGCAGTATGAATAGGATGATACTGTTCCTCTTGTGCCATTCCTCGAATAGACTTTATCAAGAGAGGTTCGTTGGCGACAGGCATCGAAGTCGATGGACGCTGTTTGGTTCGAACATGCAACATAGATTGTTGGTACAATGGTCGATTCGGTGTCTTCTTAGCCAGTTCACCCAACTGTGCAGAACTGTTCATCAGGATTCTCTTGTATTCTGACTGGGCAAGAGCCGCCTTACTCTACACCAGTTCTACCATCGATGTTTTTGAGGGGAAGTAGCGAGTTTCACGGACAAGCAAATTTGTGATATCTGATTCCGTAGGAAATTTAGCTTTCCTATGGTGTATACGTGCTGCATCCTCTTCGGTTGGGAAAGGATCATCGTTGTCGGACTCGAGGAATTCTGCTTCCTTCTTGAGCTGGTCGATGTTATGTTGGTAGTCATCCTCAACATACTTCTGCGGCTTCTTGATTTGGTTTCGCCTCTTATATGATTTGTTGGTGTCGATACGCTGCAACACCTCCTCTTGCCACCCGCAGAGTCTTCGGCATTGTAGATCACCGCCTATTGGCTTGCTGCAATTATTGATTAGCTGAAGGAGGTTTGTCCGGGAAGCGGGTACCAGTGCTAGTTAGGGAAAGGGCTATTGTGACTGACTGGCGAGTTAATTTTCCTTACCTCGAGTGGCCACCAGTTTAGCCGATGGAGGCCGACGGCTCATGACGGGTTTAATATTAAATTAAATAGGAGGTCGGATGGAATATAATGAGGGTTGATGCTTGAAGGCAGGCCCCAACCTTCATCCGCGAGATCTCAAGTGATGGTTCTGGAAGAAGTCCAGATCCAGCTTCAATGGCTTTGTATTGTGCCCCAGTGTAAGCTATCGGCTGCGTAGTGGCATGACCAACTTGCCTGTGGGTTTCTTAGCCTGGCGTTTAGTGGGTCGTAGAAAGTCGGATTCATTGACAATTACAACTGCTCTCCGCAGCGCTCGGTCATTTTCAAGGGTCTTCGAGGGGCGTTCAGTTCTTCTGAGAAGACGATCCCTGACTGGCGGCAGCAGCAATCTTGACTATTCTGTTCCTGAGTTGATCTGCCTGACAAAGACAGACTGCCCCTTGATAATACTCATGACAGTGCGTTCAAGTTGATGCCTAGTTGTTCGAGGTTCACTACGCTAGGTAATTATATTCTTTCGAGGACTTGGGTTGTAAGAAGCAGGATGCTATGGTTGCTACTTTGGAGTTTGGCTCTTTTGGCTCAACTAGTAGAGTGGTCTAAAGGACAGTACGTATTCCTATTTGTCTTCGATCTCAGAGATCTCAATTAAACGGTTTTGAGCTTCCGTCTCAGGGTTCTGCTCAGGCACCTCAGGTTACGGTTCCACGATGGTGCTTTTGACATGCTTGATTCTCCTTCGCGTGGAGCGCTTTGTGTTCATCAAGGAAGTTGTGGCCACTTAGATTAAATATAATCGGGGAGCATCCAAGCACTTGCTGCAGCTGCTGATATGATAGGAAAGCGAGTGAGACTGTAATGGCATAGCGACTTCGAAGTGGTACGTATGGTGTAAAGAAGTTTAAAGCTCACGCAGGCAGCAACATAGCTGTACTCAAACAGAACAAATGCGGACTGCAGACGAGGGGTGGCTGGTGGGTGATGCCTGAGGAAGCTGCCTTTCTGCTACAGCTCGAACTTGCCGAGCTGTACTTTGGCGAAAAACAGATTCTGTCGGTTATCGAACTTGAGCTAAAGTTGCAGCTGGGAATTGCAAGATGCTCGTATACCCACTTATATGTGAGACACTTCTATAACCTTGCCAGGAAATCAGGGTTGTTTCTCAGACGGGACAACTCGCGTTTGCTGGAGCTCATTGAGCCTCAATAGGGTGGGGTACCAATCAAGAAAGTGCATTTGAGCATCCCAAAAGAGAAACCATTGGTACATCAGAAGCAGATGCCAAACAACGTGGCAGCCTTCGCTATCTTTGACAATGAAGCCGATTACTTGAATAAGATCGGCGGTCGCCTGACGATAGTCGTTGATTCAGACGAACTGCTAGACTGGAATATGCTAAAATCGCTCGAAAGCTGCGAATTCGCAGTAACAAGCAATAGTGATCACAGCCAGTTAGCTTACAAGCAGGGTGATCATTCATGATTGCAGTCGAATGCTGAAAGCCCGTGCCCGGGGTAGCTTTGTCGCATGGCTCGCTGCTAATAGTTTCTGCAGCATCTGCTCAAGTGAAGGTTATTTACGGCTCCTTTGTTTCGATTTGGTCATCGGGCGAGTTATACCTACTTCTGGTAGCTGGGTGTTCATAAAAACTGTATTCTTGACCACTGATCGGCTTGTGGCAAGTTCGGGGCGGCTGCAGCTGTTCCTGCAAGTATTCTTGCGCATCTAGGATTTCGTTTCGCGGATGGTAGGGGGTATTGGTAACGGTGGTGGGCGTGTGGGTCTGTGATTTTCGGATCGGAGATTCTAACCGGTCCAGCCGGCTGTCTCCCAACCGCAGAGGCTGAACTCCATGTTATCATAGGCATTGAGTACTTCTTTGAGGTTGCAATTGAGAGGTTCGAAAGGCCTTCGATAGTGTTCTCTAGAAATCCTGTGGCGTGACATTTGTGGAAGCGCCCTTCAACTGTTATATTATTGTTAAATCCTTACGATGATGCTTGAAGTAAACTTGTCATCCTAGAAATATCTCCATAAGCCGTATAAACTGGTAATGGCGATACAACTGTTAACGCATACACATCAAATGGCTCTTGGATCGTATTCGATGACGTACTCGGGATATGCCCTTCTACTCTTGTAGACGATGTAAATGTCCGAACCGTGGTAGTTCGACTTTATCGATTCGTACTTTATCCCGTTCTGCTGATCGCGTACGTTGGTATCCTTTGTTGAGCGGCAGCTTTCATTGAACACACGCTCCTAACTGATGCCAACAAGCACTCGGCAATACAGCATGATTTGTTTATTACTCAATGGCGAACAGCGGTACGCGTAGTTCTGCGAGTAAGATGCTTCCTTGGCGAAATAAATCCCCCTGCCGAACATGTTGGTGTCGGATGAAAAATTTATGTTGAAGGCTTCCTCCTTGTCTTCGTAGATCTTCTCAGGCGGGTGTGTTCTGGTGCCATGGAACAGCATCATCTCCCGAAGGTCGGGTTTTTTGGAAATTTCTTCCAGGTGCCGCTTCTCTTGAGTGTACATCTTCCAGATGAATCGGTTCTGAATGCGTTTCAGAGAGGTAATGTGCGCGATCTTAAAGTCCTGCTGAACTCTCAGAAATTCAGGAGTGCCGGCAGCGACTTCGTGGACCGAATACTCATCAGGGTGCTGATTCCAGTAGTCAGGGAGGACCAGCTGTGCATTTCCAGCATTTGCTGCCAGCTTTCTGGTCTTATAGGTCATATCGAGCATCTCCAGATCCATCTTCTTGTAGCACCGCGCCTTCAGTTTCAAAATGTTATGCTCGTTACTGAGTTGCGCCACCGTGATAGAACGCTCGAAGCAGTAGTTCATCACAGCTGCCTTGGTCATCAGGTTAGCCTCGAACTCCAAGGTTACTTCCGTTGCTCGCATTTCTTCCAGGGTCTGCAAAAGTTGCTGTTTGGACTTTATGAGGGTATTTCTGGCAGTGGCTTCAATTTCGATTCGAACTCGCCTGAGCTACTGGTGCTTGCAGTCAACCTTCGATAGATCGTACACAACTTCCTTCCGTTAATCTTCAAATTCAATTTTTCTGCGGAAGCCTGAGTACATATTGGTTTGGATGCAATTGTTTAGGTCAATGGTATAGAGACCCAGCATAATCGGCACCTGGTCCAAGTTTGGTTGTTGGTTAATCTTATCTATCTACGACTGTGGAAGTCGTCGATTCTTTCCCAAGTCATAGTCGAACAGTAATCTCTCGTTCTTGGGTTTATCCGCATCATTCCAGAATTTTAGCTTATCGAGGAGTCCTACATTTGGAGCTGGCAGCGAAATCTTCTTGAGCTGGATGACGGACCCTGATTTTAAGTGAATGATCTGATGAGTGCTGCGATTGTAGTTATGAGTCGCTTCAATGGGAGGCACATCTGATTCGTTAAATTCGAGGGTTAACTGGCCTCTTAAGACAGCACTGTTAAGTTTGGCGTTGACTTGTTCACTATACAGCGACTTGACATTGTTGTCAAGCACACAGCACCACTTGCGTTTGTTGGGATCGTCATACTGTACATCTGGAGTGTACTGGCGAGCAACCTCCTTGGACTTTGTAAATTTCATAAACTGGTCTTGAAGTTCTTCGAAATCTTCAGCCTCGCGGGGATGAATTGCCAGAGTTGACATTGTCGTGCATTTATTTAGTACCTTCAAAGCTTGTGAAAACGCGGTGTGAGGGTCGCCTTCAGGTAGTAGCAAGTTGACCCTCGTAATGAACTTCTCTTTGAGTTTGCTGTAGTAGTCTGCCAATATCACATCGTTCACTTGGTCGATTCCCGGAACGTACAGAGCTTTCCTTGCAGGGAGTAGCTTGACGTCAACCACGTTATCCAGTGCGAGATCCGGAAGGAATTCTGCCCAATCATCGGGCTTAACAAATAGGTTCAGATAGTCGCGGGAATCCTCATTGGACTGTTCTAAGCTCGTCAGCACAAGACACTGCTGGTTCAAAAGTGTCAAGGTAATTTCCTCATAGGGTTGTTCGCCTTGGGTTATCTTGACGGTGAAGTCGGTTTGCAACTTTTCTATAGTGCCCATAGTGAGTAGATGGTATTCCTCCTGGCTGATCGATATGCTAGTTGACTGCATTTTATTCCTGCTAATGGAGTCAATGAGACGCTTGAGACTAGCCTGCACCCTTTCTACCTTCATCTTATAACCCGTTATCACTATTGTAAACTCCTGGCTATTCTGATGGTACTCCACTTGGGTTCCCAGGATGGCATATGTTTTCACCGACTCGGCGAGTATCTCCGATAAATGGTTGGCGACTACGATTCTCTCAGTGACTTTGAGACCTTCCAAGAGATTCATTAGATTGGTGAAATGCTGCGTATCGATACAGATGGCTGCTACTGTTGACCCATCCTGAATAAACGCAATTTCGTTTTTCAAGGGGGTTGCCACTTGGTCTAATTCGCCTATCGTCAGTCCTGCAGGGCAGGCAAACTTCAGAAACTTTCCCACAACTATTTCAGCGAGCATTGTTTTCAGCATGTTGAGCGAGTCAGCCTTCTTCTTAGGCTCGTGGACTTAGACTGTGCATTGGATTCCTTGAGAAACGATTTCAGAATGGAGCAGTTGGGCCTGTCCTTTTGCATATGTGTTGAAACACTCTGCGAACTGCCTCAATACAAGTTTCTCAATACTGCTGTATTTACGGTTGTTTCGTAAAAAGTCCGGCAGCGTGATAGTCCAAGCCTGCTGTTCGTGTCTTTCAACTTCTGGGAGAGACTTAAGAAGCGTTTTGAACTCTTCGCACACAGCCCTGGATATGTTCCGAACCCCACAGAAGCACACTCCACTGAGCTCATAGCAGTTCTATTCAGATTGGTACGTTAGGTCTTTCTCAATCTTTTGCACCAGCTTCTTGTAGACTAGTACAGTCTGTTGTTCGCTACTTGTGTATGGACAGTATCCATCGAAGTAGTCGATTTGGAGCATCTGGTAGGTTTATTTGAGGCGCATCATCAACTCGACCGCGACTGAGAGACTATCCTTTGGGAAAAAGCAGTAGCTGCGATGACGGAAGTACTTGCTAAACGAAGACAACTGAGTCTCGCTGTTCGAGTCTCCGAACAGTTCGATGACGACCAGGTCACCTCGAGTCTTAGTGGTTGCTTACAATTTTTCAGGATTCTCTTGCAGGAAACGATGAAAATCTTCCTCATCGAAGGCATCATTGCTAACTGTTTCGGTACTGATTAGCATCTTCTCCGGTTGATTAAAAACAACTTGCTTGGGCAGTATTGGAATAGAAGGGGAAGGTATGACCAGCGGTTCTGGAGCCTTTTGGCTTTCTGCTTATGGTTTGTCTTCCTTGAGTTTATACTTCTTCTTAGTCTGCTGTTGGGGCTCGTTGGTTCTTTGTTGTTGGGCGTTCTCGGGTATTCTCTCAGGTACCCTCTCTAAGACTCTCTCGGGTATCCTCTCAGATACTCTCTCAGGGACTCTCCCAGTTACTCTTTCAGGCACCCTCCCTGGTTCCTACTCCTCCCGTAATTAACCGAAATGATTTTCGATGAATTCCTGGATCATCTTCTTTCCAGCAGCATCCAAGATTAGCAGCTGCTGTTTCTTTGCCATCTTCTGCTTCATAAAGATGATCATTCGTTCCAGCTTCTTCTCCTCGTATCCCTTCAGGAGCTCATCTAGTTCTTGCTTTTGAATCACCTCGATATTATGTTCGCTGCGCAATTCGTAAAACTCAGGAAGATCTTCAATCATCTTGCCCTTCGGTACATAGACTAGCGCCAATCCCATTATCATTTCCCTGAGCTCCTTCTCCGCTTCGTTGACAGCCTTCGCTTCCTTATGTTCCAAACATATTTCGCTGTCTTAGTACCTCACCTTCATATCTTTGAATCTCTTCTTGAAGCGCTTCTGTTCGCATTTGTAGACGAACAGGAATACCTGATCCAGTTTGGATTTGACTCGCTTACTAATCATGATCGTCTCAAATACTTATTATTGTACACGATATGAAATCATACGTGATCTTGGCTTTGGTAGTAGTCACCTTGGTGGCCGCAAGCAACCTCCACCTCAACGATCGGTATGCAGACGTACTCGAGGGCCGTCGCGAGCTGACTGAACTACTGTTGCGAGAGATGTATGAAGGTTACACCAGCCGATTCACCGTCAAGGGAGAGGAACAGTTCAAGGTCTTCTCGGAGAACATTAGGAAGATGGTGAGCCACAATGCCAAGAAGTTATCATGGACTCAGGGAATCAATGACTTTGCCGATCTGACCTGGTAGCAATTCAAGAATCTGCGATTAATGGCACCTCAAGAATGCTCAGCTACCGAACATAACCTCAGATTGTCTGCTCAGAGCAAATCGGTTAAGATCCCAGCTTCTTACGAATGGACGAACTTCGGTGTTGTTACTCCAGTCAAAGATCAAGGTGATTGTGGATCGTGCTGGACCTTCTCCACTGTTGGTACTTTGGAGGCTCATTGGAACATCCTCGGTAAGGGTAAGAACGTGCTGTTCTCGGAACAGCAACTAGTGGACTGTGCTGGCGATTTCGAGAACTACGGCTGTGACGGTGGATTACCTTCCCAAGCATTCGAGTACATTCGCTCAGCGGGTGGAATCGAAAGTGAAATCACCTATCCATACACAGCAAGAGACGGATCATGCGTCTTCAGAAAATCCATTGCTGTCGGATATGTTCGCTATGGCAGCTACAATATCACTCAGGGAGACGAGAGCGAACTTGCCGACCGTCTTTACAACGTTGGGCCAATCGCAGTCGCTTTTGAAGTTATTGATAGTTTCCAGTTCTACAAATCAGGTGTATACTCTGCTGCTGACTGCGGCACTGGCACCATGGATGTCAATCACGCAGTTGTGGCTACTGGCTATGGCGTTGAGAACGGTGTTAAGTTTTGGAACATCAAGAACAGTTGGAGCACTGATTGGGGAGTCAAGGGCTACTTCAAGATTCAGCGAGACACTAACATGTGCGCCATCGCGACATGTAACTCTTATCCTCTCATCGACGCCAACATGGCAGACTACGAGGAAGTCAAAATCTGATCGATCGTCTAAACAACATTTAATCGAATAGACTGAAACCGAGTCTGTATCAGTCGACAGTCTTGAGCATTAAATTCATGGAGGAGTTTGACGCCAGCAAGGATTTTAGCGCGGCGAGTAAGTGCTCCACACCGCTTGGACAGACTGTTCTTCATCAAGAAGAGAAGCCTGCTGGGCTGAACCAATCAATCGAAACTGTCAAGTTCATGCAGAGATCGCTGGAAATCGACACCAGTTCAATCAGGAAGGATCGTTGGAGGGATAGCAATGGAATTAAAGTCGAGGAATAGCCTTAGTGTCTCTGGCTATTACCAACTTCAGTTGCCCATGAATATTACCAGCTGATGTCCAAAGGAAGATCAGCATCGAACCTTGGAAGCTGCAGACTGTTCAACCAGAAGGATGGTGGTGCCAAGCTCAAGACCATTCTTAAATGGGATACCAACCAACTTCCGAAGGTATAACCGAAAACCGCACCGGAAGTTGCAGTAGAGGCTCAAGAGTCAGCTCGTGAGGTTGACCAGGTGAAGCCACGACCGGCAAGAAAGACTGTGCTTAAAGAGAAAGGATGATACTTTCTAATGGAAGCCTTTGGTATTTCTGCTGAGGGTTGATTGCTCATTTGAGATCAGCCTTACAGTTCGGACATCTCAGTTGCACCTTTGTCCATTCTTCCAAGCATGCCTGATGGAAGATATGTCGACACGACTCAGTTCGACTTGCCCACTCCATAAACTTGATGTTCTTGAGGCAGATCGAACAGGTTTCGCTGTTGCTGTCACTTCTCAACACTTCCACCTTCGGCTTTGTATCAGTTTACATCCTCAATACAAAGCCTTGAAGTCTACTTCCCGCTGGTTTCAGCTCCGAAAATGCCTCCCGCTAGCGTTGATCAACAGGTTTGAACATATCACTGAATGAATTACATCTCAGTCGCTGTGATGCGATACCGGTGCATTATTATTGCCCATTAAACACCTTCGGCTGATAACACAATAAATTATTCGGCATGCAGCCCAAGCAACAACCCTACGTACTGTCTGCCACTGGAACTCCTTCCAATAACAACTACTCTGCAACCACTACAGTTCGGGAGCTGCGGCCTAAAAGGAAGTAAGAGGGTGTGCAAGGGTTATTAGTCAGGCGTCCACAACAAGGCTACGAAGGCAGCCTCCTCAAGAGAATGGTGCAGGTAGGCAGTCGAAGTAACCCCTCCAACGACATTGGCAAGTTTATCAGCCGGTTCGATTCCAAGAAAGACACTAAACCAACTGCTTCGAACTCCCGCGAGCAGAGTGAAGGCATATCCCTTATGCTACGCAAAGGTAGTGTCGGAGAAGCCAGTGAGTCTGCTCGCAGTGACACTGCGGGAGGCCGGATGAGTTGCCGGTCGAGCATGATTCGGTAGGACCCTGAAAGAGATCCAATCTAGCAATCAAAACAACCTGCAACCAATCCTTTTCGTTTGGTGTTAGGCGATCTCTAACCCCTCGAAGAGACATCATACCACAAGAACTAGTTCGTGTTTAAGTATGTCCTGGGCAAGGGAGGCTTCGGTAAAGTTTGGTGTGCAGAACACAAAAAAACCCGACGGTAATTTGCTGTGAAAGAGATGCTCAAAGTTAGAGTAATCAGCAAAAAATCAGTGCAGTCGGTGACGAACGAACGCACATTACTGAGTACATTAAAACATCCTTTCCTCGTCAATATGGTGCAGGCGTTTCAAGATAGGGAGTGCTTATATCTAGTGATGGATCTACTCACCGGTGGCGATTTGAGGTTCTACATCGGCAAACGACGCAGATTCAAGGAAAATTAAACAAGGTTTTACATCGGCTGCATAATCGTTGGACTCGAATATCTTCATAGTCGTTTTGTCATTCACCGAGATATCAAACCAGAAAATCTTGTAATGGATGATAGGGGGTACCTACGAGTCACAGATCTGGGAGTTGCCAGACATTTCAAGCCTGGAAACAGTGCAGATACTAGTGGAACACCCGGCTATATGGCTCCGGAGGTAATGTGTCGGCAAGACCATTCGTACCCAGCAGACTACTATGCTGTGGGAGTTATTGCTTACGAGATGATGATGGGTCGTCGTCCATACAATGGTCGAGACCGGAAAGAAATAAGAGACAACATACTCGCAAAGCAGGTTCAATTGAGTGAAGACGACCTGCCAACTGGCTGGAGCCCGTCGGCAATAGACTTCGTCAATAAGGTAGCCATCCCATTATACGAAGATGATTCAAAGGAAGCCTAGCAACAGATTAGGCTGGAACGGAATTAGCGAAATCAAGAGCCATCCCTGGTTCGTAGATTGTGGTTTCGACTGGAACCGGCTGGCAAATAAAGAGATCTATGCACCATACTTGCCGAAGCCAGTCCATGATAATCGGTAGTATCTTGCCCAAATCTCTGTAAGTGAGGAGAATGAGCTCGATCACTAAAACCAACTCCTTCTAAGAAGGAAAACAGTCGAAAGTACATCGTTTGTAAACTCAGAACTCTTCGAGGATTACGAATTTGGCCTCGAGAATAACGGCGTGCTCCAGCCTCCATCGAAAAATGACGAGGATGTTTGGTCATTCATTGACCAGTCTCAACGAACAGTCGAAAAGCCACAAGCGATGCGCACGTACAACTGATTAATAACTATTTTCTGCGCACAACAACCAGACGATCAACATCACTGACTGATAAACTACTCCACTGGCTTGACGTCCCGTAATATTGACAGCTCGGCGATAGGGAATTGCAGAGAGTATCGCTACTTTTGTTCTCGAAGGAAGTCCTATTCACCCTCCCGATCCTCAATCATTGCCTTCCTTGATAACTTGATACGCTCAATTTCGTCTTCAAGTTGCTTCTTGAACATCCTCTCGCCGACGAACTCTGCCCTATCAGATTTGTTTAAAGCGATGAGTATGTCTGGTGCATTGTCCTGGAAGACCTTGGAAGTGCTGATTCGGTAGAGCAACTCGGCAGTGGCACCGAAGCTCTGAGTATTGGCACCATCAACCACCAACACAATCTTGGTGGCTCGTATGAGGTTAGATAAAAACTCTTCCTTGCTATGCATATCGCCAGTAACATCCACGACTGTTCGCACCTGCCCATCGACTACCAACGGGGTGACATTGTTCTTACACGAAGGAACAGTATCGAAATCCTTGCCTCCTGTTAATTTGTACAACAGACGAGTTTTGCCACTATTTCGCTCGCCTACGAGATAAATGAAGGTGCGAGATTGGTTCTTCTTGCGGAATAGCTTGAGAAGAAGGAGAACAACTAGAAACACAACAGCTGCTATCCAGAGGGGACTGAAGGATGATGATTCACTTGCTGCAGCAGTATTTGCGATGTTGGCTATAACCTCTTGAACTTGCTCTACGTGTTCCTCGATAACTGTTTGAACTTACTGCTGGACAGATTACGACGTGGCCTGGATAGTGACTTCTGTGCTATTATCCATAAATGACTGTTTATAACTCGAACCACGTACCAACATACCGCGATCCCGACAGATATAAACCGGATTCGATGGACGCTTCCTCCGACCCGTTCTTTTAAGATTGAATTACCAATCCAATATGCAAGATTTTGCATCTGAGCCAATAATCCGAGTGCTCCCCTACGAAACGGTTCAAGGAAACGAGTAGACTGATCTCAACTTCCTGAAAGATGTGCACTGCCTAGCTCGCATTTCAACCCGCCTCTATCAGAACAGTAACATGCCGACCAGCATAGGATCATTCGTTGATATCAGCCCAGACGCATTAGAACGCCTCGCCACCCGAGCCGAGCTGCATAGGCTGGCGCAGATCCCAGGCAGTTCGGACCTAGTAAAAAAAGAAGTACGGACGACATCGATGTAGGAACTCCATCCTGAAGAACAAAAAAAGTACATAGAGAACACCTGCGAATGTGGATGCAAAAGAACAAAAAGCGATCCACTCCCACTCTGCATTGACGAGCAGAAGTTAGACTTCATGGGGTCTGCTGTCTGCCTGTTCTTGGTTATGTTTCGAGTGGCAGCTGTCGTCATTTTCATCGGTAAGGCCTTGCTTATATAGCACTGCTGCTGTTCGGAATCTATGCTTTGGTCGTGTTTTACTTGATCAATTCGGGGTCAGAGAATTCTGAAAGACGAAAAGTACTTTTGGAAGTCGGCCTTTGGCTGGGTTTCCTCGTAAGCATCATTCAGATTCTGTTGCTACGATCCACCCAAGCCCTAGGCCTTTTCATCGATCTCAAAATTGATCGAGGACAGTTAACTGCAGCTGACTTGGCTATTAAGCTCGATAACCTTCCTCCGGGGTAATCAACATAACAGATTATCGTTCACTTTCTCCAGCAACAGCATAAAGGTGCTTTGGAGGGAGAAGGAGCTTCAAAGGAGGCACAGGAACTTGAGCTAGGTCTGATGGAATTTGTCGATCACATTAGATCGGTCCATATTGTATATGATATGAGGCCAGTACGAGATCTGCTCGATCGAATCAGAAAGCAAGCAATTCGTATGGACTCCTGCATTCGCCACCTCAGCACCGAGATAGTTACTCCGGTTCAACAGTACAAAGAGGAGAAGCACAAGCTCTTGACCATGCTGGAAAGTCTTGAGGATTTGTATAATAGGTTTCAGAGTGAGCCTGCTTTCCGAAAAACCCTCTCGACAGAGGTGAGCTTTGTGGTGTTCGATAATGAAAAAACACGGAACAAATTCCTCAGATAGTTTGGAGTCAAACGAACCACTCTTCTCAGAAAAACATTTCAGGATATCGGCCGTATCTTTAGGGGCGAGTCACTAGGCAATTTCGAATTGAGACGTGTGACTGTACAAGCTGCACCAGAGCCGTCGGACTTAATGTGGAAGAACTGTGAGGAGCTGTACAATCCCTGGAGGGTTCTGTTCATTGAATTCGCTGTTGTGCTTTTAATTGGAGTTGGTTTTGGCTTCGTGGTGGGACTGGAGTACTTTTCTATTTGGCTCACCAAGCAATAGGCGACCAAGATGCAATTAAGGCTCACAACCACACTAATGTCAGTCGTCCTCTCAGCAGTCAATTTCTCAATTTCGACTTTAGTTGTACACCTCTCAGCAATAGAATTTCCCCAGTGCAAGACCGATTAGCAAATCGGCATCTACAGGAGGTCTGTATTTGGCTCAGTGTTGAACTGCATCGTTCTACCTCTGGTGTTGATGGCAATCACTAATGGTACCCTCTTAGGCAGCAATAGTGTGGCGGATAAAATGCTAAACTTCTCGATAACAAACTGTGTGCTTCCCCTGCTGTTAACCATATTCGATCCCATCCACTTCCTCAAAAGATTGGTGTTGAGGATTCCTTGGACGCGCAACAAAAGTAACCCAGACCCTTAACTCAGTAATGAAGTACATCCTCGTTTCGAATGTGAAGCACGCATAGGACGCCGAGTATGTTCGAAAGGTAAACGACTTCTATGCCAACAGCGATTTGGACATGACGGGCACGTACACCCATATCAACGTGACGCTGTTGCATGCTGCCTTCTACTGCAGCATACAGCCGTGGATACTCTTCATCGCTCTTGTTTCGGTGTTGCTCATGTACCTTGTCAAGAAGTACCTTCTGCTCAGGAGGTATAGTGCACCAAGGCTATTCCATCGGCTTATCTTCGAAACAGCTCTCATTGGGCTATCGTATGCTCCGCTAATGTTTGGCGTTGGGTGTTTGGTGTTTGTGCTGGTATTGTAAGAGACTTACCAAGTGGAGTTAGTAGTGCCCTGCGCGATCATCATTGTGTTGTCTCTCATCAACATCTTGAACCCGTTTCATCTGTTCGATCAAATGGGCCAACGCGTCTACTTACTTGCTAAGAGAAACTCCACCAGTGTATTCAACAGATCCGAATCACTTAGAGTTCTTCGAAAGTTTGAGTTACAAAAAGAATATTACGAAGTGAACGAACTTTTCTGCCTTTTGGGGTTCAGGAACCTCATTCACGGGCAGGACATTGCCCGTCAAACTCTCTAACGCATAGATGCCCTCACCAAGGATTTCAGAGAGTTCGAACGGGAGTTTGATTATCCTGAATCTCTTCAGAGCAAGCAGTCCGAGAAGGGCGATCAATTGGAGCACTCTGAAGCGTTCGGGTTTGTGGGAACTTTCGTTTCTGTATCCAATGACTAGCTGTGATCTCTATGTATATCACCATCTTTCACAGCAAAATAAATATTGCACGATGCGCCAATATCGCTGCCTCACGGACCAAACCGACATGCCGATCGTCGACAAAAACCAAGTGCTAATAAGAATAGCCACCTATCATAAGTACCTTGCGGTGTAAACAGCACAGCGAGTTTCTGGATATCTTTCAGAGAGAACAGCGAGCAAACTGGTTTGGCAAATCATTGAGCGTTAAGCGTAGAAAGCATAAGAAGCAACTGACGCTCAACGAAGAAGTCACCATCCGAAAGAATAATGATAGTGTGGAGAGATAGAGTCTTTCGCAAACAGCAAGGGACAATACTCCGCCAAGACTGTCAAAGACAAGACGTATGAAAACACCGGCGACATCCTCGACTTTCAAAGGTGCTTAAGACTTCTCAATTTTGTTGGGCAATACGTCGAAGAAGACTTCAGTGTTTCTGAAGACAATGGAGCATCATACCAAGACTCAGCGAAAATGCACAGATACCATCCACAACATGATGGGCTCTAAACGTGAACTTCTTGAGCGAATCTTTTAGCTCAAGATGCTTATTGACGAGTAGCGCCGGACAAAGTACAAGATTGCGTTGAAGAATCGTAAACACAGCATCGCAACCTCCCGCATGGAGTACCAGATAGAGGCTGAGCGAGCTGAAATCTACCGTAGAGGCAGACAACTCGAAGGTTAGGAGCAGTAATGCAACTGGCTTATGGAAACCACTGAACAAGTACGCAGAGAAAACCAAGATATGCTCATTAAGGTGAGCAAACACGAAGTAGATATAGACCATCTCACCGAAGAGGTGCGGCACCTTAAGTGGCGTCTCCAATAAGAATCGACTCAACTAAATGACCTAAAGAAACAGTTAGGCACTAAACTGCGTCATCTTGACAAGCGGGTCTGTGATGTTCAGCTCATGGAGGACGAGCGCCACCGAACACTCTTCGAGTTGTAGCGCAAGACCGCGATTCTCTCTGAACTCTGATATCTAAACATTCCAAAGTCGAACACGTTGGCTCTTTGATTTGAAATATCGATGCATTCGCAAATGTGTTCAGTAGTTGGGCTTAGGCACCAGCTGGGCAGTCCAACCGCCAAAAATAATTTTATTATAGCCGTTGGAGTTAGCCGCAATAAACGTATAACCGGCTCCAACTGCCACCAACGATATTATAACCTTCTCATGCCAAAGATTCTCCAGGATGGCGGAAAGCATCACATTGCTAAGGCTTTTGTTGAGTACTTTCCCAACCAGGCTGCCAACCTCGAGAACCTTGACTTCATCAATATCGAAAATCTTGCTAGGAGGCTTCCGAAGATTGTCTCGGCTGAACAGCTTAGGCAAGTCTGTGTCAACCAGCAACAAGCTGTCATTCGAGGCCTTCACACTGTCAATCTCTATGCCGACATGGCCCAGCTCAGTCCAGAACTTGACTTCTCCTTTGTGCCCATCAAGCACCTCGAGGAAAGGATCAGAGATATTGAGGCAAGGCAAATGCCTCAGGAACCGTCTATGCAGGATGAATCTGAGGAGGAGAGGCTTTCTGTGGGCAAACAAGAGATGCTTGAAGCCGAAGAGACTGGCTTCGACTGCGAACTCCGGAACATTATGGATTAAGAGCAAGAGTATCGGAACAGAGGAGCTTGGCTGCACTAAACAGCCTTGTTCGACCTCATATGATACCTATCAATGAGAGTGTGTGTTTCCCCTGAATTTCTCGCTTTTGCACCGTAATAGCTGAATTAGCGACATGAGACTGTCTTTCGCCAATCAACACGTTGATACTGATGCAACGACAGGATTTCCAGCATGAATTGTTTATATCTATCCGATCAGGTCAATCAGGCAACGATCATCTCCTTAAGGTGAACCCATTCTTCGATGTTGTGGAAACCAAACCCTTCTTGGGTTTCGGGCAAATGGCAGTAGGGAAGCTCGACTGACACATTGTCCTTATCCCAGGTACAGACGCCAATTGGGATGTCTTGCTTATGTTCAGGAGCTGCGATCTTCTTGCATGTTACTGGAATCTTGTCGCTCCAACCGCAAGAAGTGGATCCTGTGAAAAGCTTGCAGGCAGAGTAGCTTGCATCTATGATGGGCTTTCCACTTTTCTTTTCGAGGGTACAGTCGGGTCCGTAGTCGATGACTTCCAAGTTGATGGACTTGCCGCTGTTGGTGCAGCTGATGACTGAACCACAGCCAAACCTCTGCCTGTCAGCAGCGTATCCCCATGTACAATTACCACAGCTCTTGCCACAAGAAGTTGTCTGATCGCAGAATGACGTCAAGTAGTAGACGTTGTCAGATGGAATGTTCGAACAAGCGGTCTGTGCCCTCGCTACCGCCAGTAAAGCCACTGTGAGCAGGAGATATTTCATTATTATTATTGTGGACATCTCGAGAAAGAAAGGTCTTTAATGACAACAGTAAAGCAGTCAGATTCGTAGCACCATAGAAAAAATTCTGCTTCTCCGCTTCTTGGCCTCGGCTAATTTCTTCTGATTTTCATCGCTGAGGATTTATCGAAAATCGATTGGTCTTTCTTCGGAAAATGGGCAGTCCAAAGAGCTATTACTCTCCCGTTTCTCCTTCTGGATTTTGTTGCGAAGGTAGAAAGTATTGGCAAACGTATGCCGCATCTTATGCTCCCGGAGGCTGGCAGGCGGAGACTTTTCTGACGATGTTGGAGGCAGTTCCTTTTCTTCGTTGACCGGAAAGTTAATCACCCTGATTTTTTCTAAGGGTTGCGACTGTTCTTGAAACATTCTAGTTTCCAGTTTTCGACAAAGCAAATCAAAGCGATTCGCAGTCATGGGCTTGCGGAACATAGATTCTTCGATCTCGCGGTAGTTGATATGCTGGACGAGATGCCTCTTGCTGCTGAGCTTGTTGGGGCTACGAAATTTCTTGCGATCGATCGGCATAGGTAAGAACTACTACGTCTACAGCTCCAGTACTCTTGCTTTCAGAGGTTTTGGCAGCGAGATCTTTCTACGCGGTCTCTATGACTTATCTGTTCTCTGCTACTACTTCTCCAGAGTACTCCAACCATGTTGCCAGCGAGTGTCCACTCGGCTTGTAATATTTTTTAGATGCTTCTGCGTTAACGTCTTCAGGCTCTCGATATCGAATATGCTGTGGAAGCGGCCAGTCCGATCTGTTTAAGCAAAAGAAGGGCGATCGAGCCTCTACAGCTTGCTCAGATCGATACGAGGTTAAGGGTGAGGACGGTGTCCTACTTGCCAAGGACTCAAAGTGTCCTTCTATCCTTTGCCGACCCTGGCTCTATCCTGCCGCGAGTAATCGACGGTTTCGTACTGTTCTGGATCGAGTAAGCCTTCAGAACTGAGAAGCTGCGCATTGTCCAAGAGCTCGTGCATTTATAAAATTATTCAGAGGACGGGAATTTATCTCGAACATCATTGACTTTCAAGCCCGATTTTATGTTATCCAAACTCACTACCAAGGCTCACTCAAGCTTGGCGATTTCATACAAACTCAGCTTGGATCTCTGCCTCTCTTGGAAGAGTTACCACAGGCACGATTCAATTTGATGTTCAAGTAGCCACGCACTCAACCTTTATAGATAGATACCCACAATGCTCAGGAAGAATTACAGGATGCATATACAGATCTGTTCATTCGTCTAAGTATTTGTCTTCGGTATCAGCAACTTCGGGTTTGAGCGCCCACAACACGAGAAAGATTAAAGAGAAAAGAATGTACACGCAGGAGACGACGATCGAGGCGCTACGTGGACCCTTTTGTACGTTCGGTAGAGTGTGCTGAATTCGAACATCAGCAGGGAGGCCAACCTACACTATCACATGCTGTACAGAAGGTTGAACACGAACAGTCCGCTCACCTGCTGAAGGAACTTGAAATACTACACTGCTTTCTTGTACCGAAACTCACTGCTGATTATCAGGAAGGCTATCGCGCTTTGTTGCAATCACAGTACCATAAGAACAGTGGTGCGAAGATGTTGGCGATGATCTGTGGCACAGTGGCACTCATGAGCAGCTCGATTAGGTACCAGATTTGGAGACCAAATAGTCCAGCAGCAGACACTACATTCAGGATTCGGATGGTGAGAGCCCATGTACCGATATTGATTCCCATATACAAACAATATTTTCAATATAGCTGGCAGAACCTAACAGAGAATAGCCAGACCCTTCCACGGGAAAGGATTGCAATTTCCTCAATCGTCCGGCAAGCCAAGCAACCCATACCCAGCTATATCACCACTACCGGAATAAATTATAATATTAAGGCTGTGATGCGGAGGAACGCGAGCTACACGGCCGTTGGCAAAAGGCAAGATCTCTCAGAATCGAAAGTTAGTGAACAGCCCTACCATCGCTTCATCTACATCAACGAATAGAACAACCGTCGTGAAAACGCAACAATATTTCACAGTCCATTTAAGAATGGCAAACGGAATCCAGATTACAGCAACCCGACATTCATGAGCAGCGATATTCTCTACCCACGACAGTACGTAGAGGAGGCAAAGAAGACACCTAAAAAAGCAGTAATCCCAAGTAAGAACGAGGAAAGGCTGAGGCATATGAAGCAAGAGCGTAGTATTGGCAAATTCATGACCGAAATCAACATCGAACAGCTGGATGATAATGTAAGCTTGAGCAAGTCACGCATGTAACCTCGACCGTTGTAGCTGATTGTTAACAACCGCATGCGCAGAGAACTAGAGGCTGTAAAAAAGTAACGTAACGAGCTGAACCCGAGAGAGCTATCTGGATCAATGTTAAAAGGTAAAGGAGACACCCGGAGCAAAACCCCGACAAAGAACGAAGACCCAGTGTATTTATAAAACAAAGTCGAGGTTGACCGATTACGCAATGAGACGAAAGAGATGCTGCAGAGGTACCTGCAGTAGGCTCTGTCCCAGAAGCAGAAGTCGAAAGAGGCAGAGAACCGCAACAAACAAACAGACAAGAAGCTGATGGACGCCGAAGAGAAGCGATTCAGACAGCAACTAACAACAAGTAAACAGTTCGAACGGGAACGAGCACAACTTTTGAAGGAGTTACTAGTGAGCCAAGTTGGTACAAGAAAGTGACGAGTACTTTAGCAGTAAACACAAGGCGTCATCGTTTCGAAAGTGTAGCAGTGGTTAGGCTTTTCGGACTGGTATTGTTTAGCAGTTTTGTTTTCTTTTCTCTCGCGGTGGCGTTGTTTGAATCTGCTTTCAGTGCTCCTTCATATTCCTCCAGTGCCTTTATTGGGTCGCCGAGTTTCTCACAGATATCTCCCGCAACCAAAAATATCTATGGGCGAGTAAAGCCCTTTAGCTTTCCCTATCTTAAAGCTTCCAAGGCTGAGTATAACCTTCCACAATTGGCTTGGGCGACTCCGAGGTTGTAGTGGTTCACTGGTCTCTCTGGTTCGACAGCTGCAATCAGTTGGGTCAACCTTGCGACACCTTATTTATCCCCTGTTTTTTTGAGCGCGTCGAGATGCCTATCAATATATTGACTGTAAGGTGCCATCACTTGCCTATCAAGCAATGCGTTGAGTTGCGTCGTCAGCAACATTGCGGCTTGCTTATAATTCTTCTGGTCGTATTGCTTGTTCGCTTAGGCCATCCCTAATAGAAAGGCATCGACTTGGACAGGCCTCCCATTACTACCTGTTATGCCTATTCGAAGATTATTCAGACCAGCCATACACTCGTCGGCTGCCCTCTTCAAGATTAGCATTTCGTTCTCATTTTGTTTCAACAGGTTCTCACCTGGACCCGTAGTTCCCCCTAATAGCAAAGGATAGATAATCTCAAATAACTCAGCTTTAACCGTTTGGTACTCCGCATTCTTTAGACTACTGATCCCTTGAAGGTATTGCCGGACAGTACCGTTTTTCTCGCTTTCGGCAAACTGAAAGTTGAGTCTGGTTTACAGTCCATCCAGATAATCCTTGCATTGCATTCGAACTGCTTCGATCGATTGTCGAGCTTGCCCAATAAGCTGTAATTTCTGTGATTCGAGGTGCTGTAGCGATGCGTGCAATTTGTCGATATTTCCAGAGAGTTTGTTCATGATAGCGATGTGAGCGAGGTGTTAGAGATGATCTGGCAAGCAGGCTGTGCAGACCCAAGAACGACATTGCAAGCAATGTCCAACTATTTGCTCAAAGTGATATGGACACACCCCACTCATCTAATATAATAAGGAAAGGATATCCGACATGCTCATCGAACGGCATACGAGGAGCCTCCTCATACTCCTAATGCTGCCAGTAGTCTGCCTCAACACCATCAGCAACGTGACAATGACCTTTACTAATGGAACATCGTACGCTGTATTCACCAATGGTCGGCTGGAAAGTCTTTTCAACTCTTCTGGAAGTTCAATGAACTGTGTAGAACCACAGACTCTGATTCTTCAGCAGACACCGGAACAGCTAGCTAACAATGCAGCCTACCAAATCACCGTGGAGGATAATGGCAATTTTACAGCTGAGATCTCCACACAATACGGACACTTTACACCTACCTTGAACACATCCTCATGTTCAGGCAGCTGCAGCATAACCATCTGGAATAACTGCCCGACTGCAGTCACGTCGTCAAATTACTTTGATGTCCTGACAATTCAGCTGAGTGGAGTGCCAGCGGTGAGCTATCGTGTTTGGTGTAATCAAAACTACCGACCCAACACCTTTCAGTGGGGGTTGTTCATCATCATCCTAGGCGTCACAGTGCTTATATCTTTGGCGGCAATCTATTCGAAGGCTTGGTCGCTTGGAGGCAATGGTGTCAACATCAACTACTGGATTGTTGGTGTTCTTGCCATTCTATGGATTGTCGGGGCACTTATGGGAGCCTTCATTCCCTAACCCACCTATATTATTGTGATCGTCCTCAGCTGGATCATAGGGCTGCTAGCAATTGCTATCTGCTCCAACGAAATCTTGTGGCTCTTTAAGTGCGAAGCTTTAAACAACCCCTTCGTGTGGGTATTTAGGCCGATCGACTGCATCTCAGTGGTGATATCAGTTGGCATCATGCTGTCCTGGTGGCTTACTGATATGAACTGGATCAGCTCGGACATCATCGGAATCTGTACTGTAGTTGCCTTTGTGAAGTGCTTCAAATTTACTAGCATGAAGATGGCATTGATCCTCCTAGTCGTAATCCTCGGGATAGAAGTCATCGCTGCCGTCATCATCTACTATGTGGTTGGACAGAGCTACAACACGATCCTTCTGAACAACTTCAACAACCCGATGTTCCTGCAGCTACCCACAATTAGCTTGGTGCTCAACCAGAAATGCGCGTGGCTGCCGGTTACATAAGTCATCTTCCCGGGAATATTCATCTCCTACCTCCGGAGGTACCCCAAGCATAATGTAGGTTCGACGACAGCAGAAACACACGAGTGTATCTGATCGTATCCTGCATTGCTTTCTATATCGGAAGTATGGCCTGGATGACCATGACTATCTTCAACATACACGCCTGGCCGTTCGCCCTGTTTAGTGAAACACTCCTCCTCATCATGGTGGCTCTCTTTGCCACAAAACGCAATGAGATTCGAATCATTTGGAACGGTAAGTTCTACGACGAGGAATTCGCCGGTCTCTCCGACATGAAAAAATTCAAGGAATCATTTGTTGGGAAGCCAGAAATCGAAATGGGCAGGGATAGCGTCTTCGATGCCCTCCGAATGTCAAACGTGGGTAGTATACCCTCAAGTTCGCTTCAAACGCCAGCTCTTACCGACAAGTTGTGAGCGACCTTGGGCGACTCCGCTGTTAATTTTATATGATCTACTGGAAGGTTTATGCAATCGTTTTCTGTCTTACGGTGGGAGCCACGGCCCTGACGTGCCCCAACCTCTACGATTACTCAAATGGAAGTGTTCAGTGTGTCACAAGCTGTCCTAACGGCACAAACCAAGTCGAAAACAGTTGTTGCTCGCGCAGTCAATACTATCTCAATGGAGGATGCCGAATCTGCAATGGATGGGTACTAAAAAACGCTACGGTTTGCTGTCGCTATGGTATGCCATCATTAATGAAGGTTAGGTGAGTACTATTCCAACAGGTATAGTCAATGCCAGTCATGCCCGGACTTAACATATGGAGGAGGTCTGAGGTGTTGTACCGGATGTGAGTACCTGGACATGGGTAATGACCCGCCCATGTGCACTACTGTCGGAACGGGATCCTTAACGAACCTCACCTGTACAAGCCCTCAAAAGGTCTTCTGTCCGAACGATGAATATTTCTTTCCTCCGGAATTCCGCTGCCGCCCTTCTGCTAATCTTAACTGTGATGATGCAAGGAAGGTGTGTTGTCCTTTAGGACAGTACCTACAACACTAGAACAACGAACTATTATGTGTGGCCAACTGTCGCTACGGCGTACTTTGCTAATAACATAGGTTAGACTCGATAAGGTCATCTGTGCTTAAAGGTACTGCACAACAACATCGAAGGTCGTCTCGTTGTTGCGTGGCAGAAGGAGTAACTCCCTTTTAGCAATGACTAGTGGTTCGTGCTGCTCTGCAGTCGATGATACCGGACAATGTTTAAAATCAACAGAGGGATGCACAGCAAGATTCCTATCGAATATCTTTCCAATATGCTGCCCTGAAGGACAAAGTTACGACATAACAGCCAAAAAGTGTTCTGGGGACTGCAACGGTATCGTAGCTCTTGGAGTGTTTTGCATTCCTGTCGGTGGAGTCTTGTCAATTCAATAAAATTCAGCTAGCTTGCTTCCAGATAGAATGTGTAACGGAGTTATGCTTCCCTCTGATATGACAGTTTGCTGCCCTGTTGGTTTCTTTGCTAGTGGAACAAAAGGCTGTATCGGATGTAGCGGAAGAATATTCGGGAATACCGACAGCCAAGTATGTTGCCGTATTGATGAGATTTACAGTCCCTCCACAGGCAAATGTAACAGATGCGATGGACCGATCGATAGCTATGGATTGCTGTGTTGCGGAGTGGGTCAGTTCGTAAGCTACAACACTGATGGGAGTAGAAGTTGTTAGGCAACGTGTCCTTTGGAGTTCATTCAAAATGGCTCCTACTGCTGCAAGATATGTAACGGCACAACAAACCAGTGTACGGCCAATAAGGTTAGTTGTGGTGCTCCCAAAGGTTGCTCACCGAGTTACTTTGTTCCCAATAACTGTCAACCTTGTGGCTGCGGCAACTGTCTTACAAACGACTTCACCAATTACTGTGGGGATTGTTAAACAGCTGCGGTAACTAGGCTTTCGTCATGCAACCCAACTTGCCCTCCTCGAAGTGTGTACGATCCAAATACCAAAATCTGTTTGGACTGTGACGAGAGTTGCGAGAGCTGTCATAGCTCAATAGATCCCTCTGGGTGCATTGATTGCAAGAAAGGATACTCAAAGAGTGGTGGTTCCTGCCAGCCGTGCGAAGGCAGTTGTCTGGAGTGCCAAGGTAGTTCATGCACTGCTTGTCACAGGTTGGGGATGTTACCAGTTTTTATGAGTGGTCGCTGTATGCCAAGTTGCCGTGTTGGAACTTATATCGACATCAACGCAACTTGTAGTGCATGTGATCCAGGGTGCTTTACTTGTAGGAGCTATTCACCCGACTCCTGCATGTCGTGCTACAACGGTTCTTACATACCGGCAATGAGCCAGAATGGGAGATGTATGACATGCTCACCAAGCTGTAAAAACTGTGAAGTCATAGCTGAAAATTGTACTGAATGTTTGGACGGAACATCGCTTTGGAATGGTACATGCGTGGCACAATGCCCCGCAACAGCATGCGTCAAAAAATACAGTCAATAATCGATCTGCGTTGCCTGTCACCCAAAATGTCAGGGTTGCACTAATCTCCCAACCAACTGTGTTGCATGTCAGTCAGGTTCCTACCTCGATAACAGCACTGGATTCAATGCATGTGTGGAATGCCCTGTCGGCTGTCCTGTATGCACGAGTAAAACGTCATGTGCAACTTGTAATGACGGATTTTACAAAAGCGATTCTGGTTGCCTCAAATGTGATCCAAGTTGCGCTACATGTAATAGCGGGCTTTCAAATGGATGCCTTACTTGCGCACCTGGCCTCCAGCTATCTAATGGTAACTGTATTGGATGCCTATCAGCTTGCCTCACTTGCAGTAGCCCCACAACCTGTTCAAGTTGTCCTGCGGGGAAGTCTATCGTCAATGGAAGTTGTGTAGATAAATGCCCAGACAAGACATTTCAAAAAGCTTCGTAGTGTAAACCCTGTGACAAGACTTGCCAGACTTGCTCTAACTAATCCGATACAGCATGTATTACTTGTTCAGACGCCTCTCCGTATCGCGACCAAGGAAAGTGCGTTATAGCCTGTAACAAGACAGCCTTTATCTATAATCGAGCATGCATAAACTGCAATGGTACCGTGTACATGTTATCAACATTATGCTGTCAATTTCCAAAGATACTCATTAACGGCCAGTGTATAAGCAACCAACCGGTTCCACCAATCCCACCGAACCCAAACCCAAACCCAAAACCGAATCCAAATCCCAATCCTAATCCAAATAACGGGTCCAACAACAGAACTACCCCAAATAACACATATAACAACGGGTCAGTGGTCACGCCTCGACTTAAGGTTCACTGTATTCTGCAGGGAAAGCAAATCTATGTGACTGTCGTGAGTCCCAACCAGACAGCCATCGACAAGAAACGATTGAGTTTAGTGTTACTTCAAGAAGCGACAAAACGACTGCTGATTCCATCAGCAACAGCCCTCAACTACACCGTTGCTCAAGAAGGAAGCGACTACCTTATCCTGAAAATGGATAGCCCACCCGTATCGAATAGCAAGATTGTTCTGAAAGTGGAGTATCCACCGGACCTACCAGTTTACTCTCCAGAACTTGCATCACAGTATACACTCGCAACAACCTATCAGCAGGATGTTGGTCTCAAGGCTATCGGTATAATCTGTTCCATAATTCTCCTAATCTATGCAGTGGCATGCAAATGCAAGAGCCACTACGAAGCCTAAGAGGCAAATCGAATCGTCTTACACGCTTTGCACTTCTGCCAAATGGTCGCGATGTTCTACATCATGTACATATCTCCTGATGGAGCTCTCTTTAACTTCTATAAGGGCTTTCGTTTTTGTCACTTTAGTTGGTGGTTCAATATGTTTGCTGGAACGCTCCCGCCGGACTATGTCGAACCATACCAGCCTGCCACTCTGATTCCTGACGGAAACCTAACCCGGAATGCTGGATTCACTTTTTCCTTTTGGATCATTCTGATTCTCCTGCTTGGAATAGCCATAGGTGTGATCTACTTACTGTTCTACTGCAACGAAAGCTATCCGTAGCCACCGGGCCTGCGACTAACTCTGCGGCTATTCATTCTATTCATGGGACTTACATTCATCAACGTTACCTTTTTCTCAATAGTGGAGCTCACGTACCATAGTAGAGATGGATACTATCCACACCAAGGCATATACGATGCTAACTTCGCTGGCAGCATCGTGGTGATATTCCTCATCCCACTTATGATTGCTGGTTCATATGTTCACAACCACTTTACCTACTTCAGCGATGATCTGGAGCATCTCTATTCCCTCAGGGAGTGCTCCCAACTGATGTTAAACTTCTTCCAAGCCGTGGTGCTCGCTGTGAGTATCAACTCATACTACACAGTCTTGGTGCTTGTGCTTGAACTTATTTGGTTCGGCTGGAATATCTTACTCTATCCAGCAGGCCACTGGACTGAAAATCTGAAGCATTATATCACGGAAGCGGCTGTAATCATCGGATACATCTTTCTCATTGTGGGGAGCTTGGCCTCGATTGCGACGATCGTGGTCGTGACTGTAGTTATGATTGTACTAATTGTCTACTCAAGTTACCAGGTCGTAGGACTGTACTATTGGAATATCATGGACTTATTCGGAATCGAATAGGAAGAGGAAGAGGTGATTACCTAATGATGTGACTTTAAATTTACTGTTAATATGGACAAAAACACGAGGAAGACAGCGCTTAAAAAGCCCGATACAGTAATCGAGAATATCGGCAAGGCGATTGACAAAGAATCACTGCGTGGAATACTGGACTTAATTGAGGAAGCCCATAAGACAAAATACGATTTCGAGGATCGCGCATAGTACATCCGTGAAAAGTTAAAATATAGCTTCGAGCCGCATTGGCAAGTTGTTATCGCCGACTGTGATTATGGAAGTCGCTGCACTGCGACCTCATCGTAGTACATACACGTATCGATTGGTAAATGCAACTATCATCTTTGGAGAACGGCTCTCAAGTGAAATGGCTAGTGATAAATATCTTCTGCCTCAAATCATCACACAACAACTGCTCTCTTGGTCGGTGGGAGCTTCATCCGATTTCTTTTTTCCAGTTGTCTTCTTCTTTGTCACGGATTCCGCTGGTGGTGGAGCAGATTTATCTCTGTTGCTTAGCAGTCGAGTGGTATGAACTTCTTCTGGTTCCTAAATTGGTGCGGGAAGCATTCTTACTTGAGACTCCTAAATAGCTGAAACGGGTGCTACTTGGGGAGGTTTGGGGATAGGATGGGATTGCCGAAGTGGGGCGTGAGGTTATTGTGGTTTAGAAACGGGTTGAGGTAACGCTACTCTTTAAACGGCGATTGGAGTAGGTGAGTTTGCCTTAACAGGTAGAGGAGGCGCAAAGGTTAATAAAGGAGCTTAAACAGAAGACTGAGCGTGGGGATTAGATGAAGGAGTATCTTTAGATGATTGAGCAGAAGGAGATTAAGAGATCTTAATCTATTGTGGAGACGAAAGGACAAGAAGAGGTGAGGATAAAGGACTCGACGAAGTAACGACAATAGGTGTTTACTTTGGGGATTACTGATGCACATGCCGTTGTTGCTTTGACTTTGATTCTTCGGCCAATCGCTGCTCCTCGGCCAACCGTTCCTGCTCGAGTCTATCAGCTTATTCCTTCTGTCGCTGCTCCTCGGCCAACCGTTCCTGCTCGAGTCTATCAGCTTATTCCTTCTGT
>ERZ724508.30-NODE-30-length-95351-cov-6.316498_pt1 | contig 95351 bp, 145 predicted proteins | sample MGYA00376041_ERZ724508 | MGnify/ENA primary metagenome ERZ724508 (study PRJEB28724, sample SAMN07190887) | wastewater metagenome | isolation source: effluent of sewage treatment plant in Hong Hong | place: USA: Christiansburg, Virginia | collected 2016-03-01 ...
TATCGTGGGTGATTGAGGAGCAGTAAGCGTTGAAGATCCAAAAGGACTATTACCGGCTGGCTGGCTGAGAGTATCTCGATTAATTTCGGTGATCTTCGGTGTATTGATCCGCGATGAACCTTTAATGGTTCCACCAGGTCTTTCCTTGATTGTTCCTCCTGGCCTTTCCCTGATTGTTTGATTCATCCTCGAGTCGATGTTCGAAGATTTGAAAGTAAAAGATTGCTCGTATTGGTTTGGGTACGGTGGACTTTTGCTGGTATTGTTTTCAACTTATTGAGCTGTTTCTCGTCTTTCGGTTGAATTTTTAACTTCGTTCGAGTTTTCAGAGGCTTTTTGGTTTTCTGGAACTGGTCTGCTCGGCAAAGGTTGAGGTTAAGGATCAATAGTTGGCGTGGAATTGGACTGAGCAGCCATTCTCTTTGGCGAATCCGAACCAGACGATGATTATGCAATCGGTTGTTGCTCCTTGCTGTGTTCATTATTCAAAATAGGTTGGTTAGCTACTGAGGGTTCCCTGATAAGATCTGAGAAATCGTCATCGTTCTGCTCTTCAACAACGTTGCCGTTCTCACTTCTCTCTCTCAGTAGCTTTTTGTGCTTCTTCACATTGTGGGATTTGTTGTTAGGATCCTCCTCTTCATCGTCATCCGACACTTCGACGACCCTCCGGTGCATCTCTGTTCTTGATTGACGTGGGTCATTCAGGAAGGCCATTTTCAGCTAAGCCTAGCTTGGTGAGGTAGTGATGCTATGACCCACCTTGTCAATCATCTCCATATATAATTTGATGTTTTCCTCGTCCTTTTTGGTTGGCTTCTTATTGGGCTTTCGTAGTTGTGACAGGCTTTTTTCCTCAACCTGGGTCTGCTAGAACTTGATTTTATCGGCTTTAAGCGTCTGTTCGAATTGCTCCTCCAAAGCGCGAAAGTTTACGAGCAACTGTTCGTCGATATTCGAGAAACCTTCGTCTATCATCTTCTCCCACACTCCATAACTCTCGAAAGGACACGGATGCGCATCGATACTGTAGTTGGTTAGCTTGACTTCACGCTCCCTCTCCACCAGACGTTCCTGAGTGTTCCTGCAGATGTCCTTCTCAATGTAGTAGTGGCTAGAAAAGCTGACAACCTTCTCCTTGCCTTTAAATTTATTCCGAAGTACACTTGACTTGGGAGTGAATTCCTGCGGCTTGTGCTGCGCGGTGTCTTGAATCTTGACATACTTGTGCACTCCCAGTTCGTTCGTTGGGGTTACTATTAGTTTGGTAAGGAGGTTGTTGCGAGTATTTGCCACTCCTTTGTTGAAGTGCAGAATCGACGTGGTGTATTCGCTCAGCACATTGGTGTTGGTTCGATAGAGAACGTCGGATACCTGCTGCAAGTCGACTCGAAACTTGTTCATGAGATCCCAGTACACCCACGCCAATTTAGGCTGGCTGTGCAACAAATAGTGGTCGTTAGGTCGATTCTCGAAACCCTCGTACTTTTCTGCTTCCTCCTTCTTGAACGTGTTCAGTAGTCCTTCGACTTCTTCATAAAACTCTTTCAGGTTTTTCTTCTTCTCTGTCAAGTTCATCTTGCGGTATGACAAAAACCGTTCCTCAATGAGCCTCTTGTCGGCTTCGAATTTGCCATAAGGAACAACATTGATCTTCTGCTCCATGTGTTCAGTACGGTACTTGCGGCGGATTTCCAGCACGATTGAATTGCAAGCCCGCATACAATGAATGTGCGTGAGCCGAAGGCTACTCACCATAGTATTCGCTAATTCCTTGATCTAAGCCTTAAGACGTTGTCTACTGTGCTTTCTATGCGTTCGTAGTCCTTGGTGAAGCTCCTCCGCATATTCGAGTAGAGCAAGTCAAAATCATCCAGTGAGATGTTGAGACCCAGGACGTTCGTCTTCATCTTGATGGTTTCAACCTTCTATAGGGCCTTGAGGCACATCTCGCTGAACTTATCAAGGAAGGGGTTACCCCATGGGTCCTCCTGAACCTGCTTCATTAGTATATACTGATGCAGTGGTCACTTGATGTTTATTAGGATGATGTTAGGGTTCTCATCTTTGCCTGTTTTCTCGTTCACCGACGTGATGCACTCACGCAACTCCTCTGCTAGCTTGGCATTTAGTTTACGCAACACCTCGCACTACCGACACATTTGCTCGTACTGAGAGAACATATCGGGTTGCTTGCTGGCGTCGCTATACGCTTGGTTCCGAGTGGTGAGGGTGTGCACTTCCTTTGAAAGCTAGTCAACTCGGGTTTGAAGTCTGCTTATTCCCGCTAGCTGCTCTTCAGTTGCTTGTTGGGCAGGCTCAGCGAGTGTTTTGTTACGCTTCTTCATGACATCCAACTGCATCGTCATGCATCTATTGGCAGTCCGTATCTCTTCTATTTCTGCTGCCACTGTTTGCTTTTGCTTCTGCGGTTGCTGTTGCCTTTTCAACTTCCACAGCTCGTCCTGAAGCTAGCAGAACTTCCTGTAGTTCTGGGTTACCTTCCGAGGAGTACATTTCGGACGTAGCCACTTGCATCCATCAACCGTCTGGTGTACTCACAGTCGGTCAACCGATCGATCTACTGCTCGAGATCACGAAGACGCTGCTTGAGTTGCTGCTCCTATTCGACACCTGGCTTTTGGTCTGGAATCGAATCCTGCGACTTGTACGACTTCATTGAAATATAGTTTGAAATCATCGAGGGAAGGTCTATTCGGCAGGAAACTCGCTGACTGGTTTCGATAATGAGTGAAGTCTTGATCAGCAGGGAGCAACAGTCGAAAACGGTTGATTGGATATTTGAGGATGATGATAGAGGACCAGTGATGGCAACGGTCAAACCATTCGCAGCTTCCCGAATCCTCATTCGTTATATAATCTTCAACCCGAACAATTCTTTTGGGGCGGTAGACAGTTACGCAGGTCGGTCTCTCACGCACAAAATTTTTTGTTTAAAGACTCAATGGCATTTGCCAATTGAATTGTTACAGATACGTTTCCAGGCTTATTTGGGAGAGAGTCTTGAGCTTGGAGGCCCTCCAAGAACTTTGATCGCCACTTCCCTCCCCATACTGCTCCTTTGGTGATGCAGCGGTTGGCTATCGTCACACGCACATCCCCCACCACTATTCCATAGAATGTTCTAGAAGGTTGGTTCGTTTAAATCACCGAGGGCATTCGCTACAATAATAAAACAACACGATGGCAAAGACTGCTGATCAGTGGAAGCTTGAAGGAAACGACTTCTTCAAGAACAAGAACTACACCGACGCCATAACCTCCTACACGAAGGCGATCACGCTCAACCCGAACGATGTATCGTACTTCGGTAATCGTGCCGCTTGCTACTTGGCTTTGAAGAACTACCACAAGACTGTTGAGGACTGCGACCGAGCTATAGCTATCGACCCGAACTTCGCTAAGGGTTACCGTAGGAGAGCGCTCGCATTAATGAACATGCTCAAGTTCGAAGACTCACTGAACAGTTTCAAGAAGGCGGTGGCACTCGACAAGGATCAAACCATCAAGAATGAGTATGAAGACTGCCAGAGTCTGGAAAAGAACTACAAGAAGTTCTTCGAGTGCCAGCAGGCTGATGACCATAATGAGGCCCTCATGTGCGTCAACTACCTACTCACAAAGATATCGGATAACGATAATCTCAAGATAATGAAGGTCGAGATGCTCGCTAAAACTGGTGCTGCCGATGAGGCTCGAAACCTTTTGAGGAGTATTGGAGCTACAGGAGCTGATGGTTACTACCTCAACGGAATTATCGAACTATATGGCGGAGACAGTGCCAAGGCCAAGAAGCTCTTCCAGGAGGGAATGAGGATGGATCCTGACAACACTAAATGCAGATTAGCTCTGAACCGAGCTAAGAAAAGCGAGCAGTACAAGGAGCGTGGAAACGACCTTATCAAGGATGGAAAGTTTGAAGAGGCAGCAAAGGAGTATACCGAAGCTTTAGCAGTGGACCCTGCAAACAGGAAGCTTAATTCAGTTGTTTACTCAAACAGAGCTCTGACCTTTATGAAGAGAAAAGACTGGTTGAAGGCACTTGATGACCTTAACAAGTCTTTGTAGCTTGATCCAAACTACGTTAAGTCCCTTGCCAGGAGAGCCGAAGTACAGATGGAGAGAGGAGAATACGGAGCTGCTAGTATGGACTACAGCAAAATTCAAGAGCTCGATCCCAGCACTGATATGAGGCAAAAAATTAAAGATGCACAAAAGAAGGAACGGGAGTCCAAAAAGAAAGACTACTACGGAGCGCTTGGTATTGCTAAGGGCTGCTCAGATGCTGATCTCAAGAAGGCTTACCGTACTCTAGCCATGAAGTACCACCCAGATAAGAACCGAAATAAATCCGAAGCCGAACAGGCTGATGCTGAGAAGAAGTTCAAAGAAATTACTGAAGCTTATGGTGTCCTCTCGGATCCAAAGAAAAAGGAGTTGTACGATTCCGGTCAAATGGAATATGACGGCGATCCTGGAGCTGGTATGGGAGGAATGGGTGGCTTCAGCAGCGGCGGTATGGGAGGATTTCAAGGAGACCCAAGCGAAATTTTTAAGATGTTCTTCGGCGGAGGAGGAGGCGGAGAGGACTTCGGCGGCTTTTCCTTCGGAGGAATGGGAGGAGGCATGGGTGGTGGCTTTCCCGGTATGGGCTCAAGAGGAAAGGGCAGAAATGGAGGCTTTACTTTTAAAATGGGCTGATATTCGCTCTGTGTCTATTGTATTTTCAACAAATGAATCTTTTTAACTTGGAAGGGGACGCAATCGAATGGATTCATATCGAGTTAACAGGCGACATGGAAAAGTTCCTCGTTGGTGATTACATTTGGACAGACGACCACAACAAGCTCCCTTTTTACAGGAAAAAATACATCTACCTCAACCCCGAGAACCCAAACCTCTTCCAATGTACCCTTTACTGGAGAAGCTATGAAGAGTGGAAGTCCATTCACAACACCCAAGCTGAAAACTATGAACGATACAATAACCTGGTCGGCCATTTGATTGTTAGCCAGGTGGATGTCACTTAGGGTTTCCAATTCCACAAAATATTTGAAAGGGCAGCCGACGACAGCGTGCTTCCACAACCCCTCCTGATCTACGAGCTGGAAGCAGTGACTGAGGACAAGTTCCAACAACTGCTGACCAAGTTTAATAATCCGATGGAGCTATGGAGGAAAAAAGAGAATGCTCACTATCTAGTTGTAACGGGCGACATAGAGAAAGACAAGGTTCTACACGAATACCTTCAGAATGAGCTATCGGCAAAACTAGCACACAAGCTGGTGAAAACGCATTATTTTCCGCCAGTGACTACACAATGACGGAAACACGATCGAGTATATAAATTTAATGCATTCTTCGAAAATACTCTTTGAGGTAGTCGACGGTCAGCTAAGCACTTACTACGACCACCCACTGCTGAAATAACCTCATCCAACCAACTTAGAAAGCTCTGGGTCAGTGGTTATTTCATTGGCAAGGAGACTCGCTAAAGGTCTACCAGAGCTCCAACCACCAAACCTAGTCTCCTAAGAGGACCTTCACTAGAACTGTTGGTGTGATGTGCTTTCCGAGACGATTATCCGAGGTCGGGCACACCGTCACAACGACACCCTCTACTTTAACGTATTGGTCGATTGGGATTACCTTCCTAAGCTCCTGAGTTGTGGCTTCAACTGCGCCGACGAAGCTACACTTTTCCAACCTCACCACAACAACAGCAAGAATATTTTGCTGTTGAGTATGTCTCAACGAACGAAAACATTGAACCGACATCGAATAGATTTACGAGCACTATACTTAGGGCTCTACTTCAACAACGAAAGGTGGAGGGTCTACAACATTTTTGAGGGGGAGCTGCCGGATGAGGAGGCGTTGCAGACAGCCGATGTGCTGGTCATGCCGGGCAGCAGCATGTCAATCTATTAACTCGATCATCGCGTGGAGATGCTAAAGGAACGTCTCAGGCCAGCCTTGACAGCCAACCCTGAGCTGAAATTCGTTGGGGTTTGCTTTGGCGCTCAGTTCCTTGCTCACCTCTTCGAAGGGAAGGTTACAAAGGCAAAGCAGAAAGTCTTTCGAAACGAAAGCATATCAATAAGGGAAAATGACATATTGGAGCATGGCTTCTTGAAACCGTTGCGCAACACTCCTTCGTTGATGGTGGGCGAGTACCACAACGATGAGATCAGCTAACTACCTGAAAACTTCAAGCTGCTTGCCGATAGCTCTTCGTGCCCCACCGAGATTATCCTGTCGAACTGCGGCAGGTACTTCGGTATGCAGTGCCACCCTGACTACACCCAGGAATACATGAATAACTTCCTGCTTTCGCTAGCTGGAAGCACCTGTGAGCTGCAGCACGAATACCCGATTCGCGGCAGTGACGAGCACATGCCGCTTCGTCGATGCATATCGAACTTCATCACTTCCACTCTTTGAAGATGATTGCTGCATACTGCCGTACAGACTATCACTTGACTTTCTTAATCTTTTTGCGGATAGCTTCAAACTTCCGAGCATCTTGAATAACGAACTCGGCCAGCACTGCTGTCTTCTGTGCGAATAGTCTTTGCCGGTTGTCCTTCACCCAACGCAGAAACTACAGTGATAGGTCTGCTTTGGCGAATTCTACGAAAGCAATTCCTATCGACTTCTCTCGTTTTTCGTCGAGCATGAGTTTGCACTGCTTTAATCAATGGGTTACGTAGGTTAGCAGCTTGTGCTTAGTAGGGTGGTTCTCAGTGAGGAACATATGGCAGGTATCTTTGAGCTGTGCTTCGCTAATCGTCCGATCGAGATACTTGAGGATGATGCGGGTAGCTGACACGAACATGTTAGGGTTCTTCAACTTCTCTACCTTCTCTCGCTGGCTGTGCTCGAATTTTTCAGTGTCCTGCCGAAGCATCCAAGGCTCTGGCCGGCAGATTCCCTCATCAGCAAGGTGAAGGTTACGTTTGTTGTTCCTATCCAGCTGAACCAGGTCCTCTAAATCCTTGATCTTCTTCAAAGCCTTGGGTTTTTTTGCGTTAGGATCTTCTTTCTTCTTATCTCGAAACTCGATCTTCTCCGTCAGTGCTGTCCGGTTCTATGCTGGAAAAATTTTGATGATGCGACCTTCGATTTCCAAATTGATTGTCGGGTCTTCCTCAAACCTCCTTGTTGCCTTAGCTCCCAAAGACTGTTCATAATCGCGGCTGTAGTTCATAAGCTTAGAAGCAACTGCAGCATCCCGAAACTTGACGAACGCAGTGCCCTTAGGCTCCTCTGTCTCCTTGTCTATCACTAACTTCACGAAATGCATCTTGCCATAAGGCCTGAGAAATTTGTAAAGTTGGTCTTCAGTCACACTGAAAGGTAAGTTGCGAACGAACACTGTCTGCGAAAGGTCCTCAGCTGTTTTTTCCTTCTTCTACTCCTCTGTATTCTCCGATGCGGCAATTGGTTGAGGTTTGGCCTTCTTTGGTTTGGAGCTCTTGTTCTCCTCTACTTGCTCTTAGGCTTTAACCTCAGCAGTGGGTGCATCCTGCTCTACTTCCATCTTGGTATCTGTACCGTCATCATTGGCCTTCTGGAAGGCTTCCTTATTGACGGCAAGATCGACAACTATTGTCCTGCCCTTATATACCAGCTGATTGAGCTTCTTAACTGCCTTGCGACACATGTTCTTCTTGGTGAATTCCACAAACGCAAAGCCCCTTCCGCAGTTCTTGACTCCATGCTTAGGAATGGAGATGTCGGTAATCTCCCCAAACTACCCACAGAGCTTGCGTAGATGCTTCTCATTGATATCGACGACCAGGTTACGAATGATTATTCTGTTGTGCTTCTTCTTGGCTGCATCAGCTGTCTGCTGCTCTTATTGCTGTTCCACCTTGGGCTCAGCGATTGGCTGTTACTACTCTTGCGGTTAGCTCTTCACCTTCTTACTAAGCTTTTTCGAGGTAAATGGTTTGGTGGGTGTGTCTGGTTCGACCTTAACCTGCTTTCCCATAATGTTGAATTATACTTAAAGTTATAGCTTAACGGTGATGCAGAATCGCTGGGTGGTTTGCAAGGCTGACAGCATAAAACCAGCTTTCAACCTTCCGAAAGGAAGCAAAGGGTTTCCCGCTCCTCGCCCACGCAACTACTATGAGTAAGAAGACTAAGACGAGGACGGGTGTTACATGCCGAACAATCTCATCAACCAAGAAAACATCGAATGCACATTCTTCAGTCAGTTTCTACAGGAAGACACCGGCCAGCCTCCCCGAAAGCCTAAATTAGACGCCGATATTTCAAACTAGCGGGAGTTCAATGTAGTTAACGATCGCCCCGTTCAGAAAGGAATCAAAGTTCGGAGTGAGTTCAAGAGCTCAAATTTGATGATGTATGGGAGTGCCTACCAACCGCCCAAACCTAACAACATAAAACCCGCACCAGCACCTGAATCTCGCAGGAGTTCCTTGCAGCAGGGGTTCCGCATAGTCGCACGCAGGCACTGATAATTTTGGTCTCTAGTCCAGCGAATAGAATGGTGTTTGTATCAGTGACTCGCCGGTTCCTTCTCTTGGCCAGCCGCTGCCTGCTCGTTCTTGAGCTGCTTTAGCTGGTCCACGAGGTATGTGATGGGGTTGAAATCATTTTCGACTCCGAACTCGGGCTGTTAATTTGCTCGTTTGTTAGAGTTCTTTCGTAAGCGGTTCTTTAGAATCGTTTCGACCTGCGCTTTGTCCATCTGGAGTGCTTTGTAGTAGTTCTCGTCGTCAGATTCAAAGTAGTCGGAACCTACGGATTGGCGGGTACAATACCTAACTATTCTTTCTCCTTCTCACGTTCGATCTTCTTCTTCTACAACTCGTCCAGCAACTTCTGCTTCGCCAAACGCTCCTGATGTTTGCGTACTTCTTCAGTCTTCACAATATGGTCGATCAGCTGAGTTGTTTGTTGTGGTACCTTAAGCATTGCTTGGTTCAAGGTCGGGTAGACCTGCGTTTTGAGAATTTCAAAAGGAGTCGAAGCAGTTTCTTTTTTTGATGCTGTTCTTCCGTCCATAATTAATACGCTAAATCGAGAAGGTCGGAATCATCACGAGGGCTGGCGTTGTCAGAGCGGTTGTTCTGCAGATTCTTGAGGAAACTACCAGTGGAAGAGAATCTTCTCTGGCTTCTTATCCTTGTCAAGTTGCAGACACACTACCGAGGCATTGGAAATGACATTCTGTAGACCCAGACTAAAAGTCGATGTGCAGATGAGCCCACCATGGGTGAATAGAAGGTGGGTTCCTTACTTCAGCTCTCGATAGAACTCTTGAGATCGCTCTTTAACTTGCTTCCAGCTCTCCCCGTTGGGCGCCACATATTCCAGTGAGTTTATTCTGTCCTTCTCTGCAGGCGGTAATGAATCGAAATGCCTTCCTTCGTCATCTCCGAAGTTAATCTCCCGTAAGCGTTTATCTGTAATGACCTTTCTCGTTGGAAAGCCGAGGGCAAGCTTAGCTGTATCCATTGACCTCAAGACATCCGAACTGTACACTCCTGTGAACCTATCGACATGTTTGTAGAACCCTCCGAAGAGTTTATTGGCTTGCTCCCTTCCCTTTATGGACAGTTTGCTATCAGTCCAACCGACTATGGAACCTGCATAGTTGCCCATGGACTGTCCGTTCCTCACCATGACTAACGTAAGAGCTCTACCTCCGATTACCTCAGAAATAAGCTTGTCAAGTGCCAGCATACTTCACCGCAAATAAATATTATGTAAACCATCAAAAAGTACGGCGCGCTCGCAGTCGGTACCCATCTCAGTCTATGTGTTCTGTGGTACGGTGGTCTATATCTCGTGGTCAAGAAGGGCATCGATGTAAAGAAACTGCTCACTTTCTTTAAAGCAACTGACTCTAAGTACGCAAATGGACTCAACACCTATGGCAACTATGGTCTGGCTTTCGGCCTGTACAAGATCATCATGCCCGCCAGGTTACTGGTTACAGCGGCAGTAGTTCCCGTCCTCGCGGGTTACCTCGGCAAAGATGAATAAGAGGGAGTGTTTACGGACTAACCACTTAGCAACGACGACAACAGCAACAAAAGCTGACCTTACATGTTCATAGTTCCTACAAAACGAATCACTCATCTTCCCGCAGGAGCCCCAATAGGAAGTTCTCACCCACCAAACAGCAGAGCACATCGATATCGTGAAGCAGTCGCTAACTCTCAGAGTTAGGTTGAAGGTCTGGTCCCGAGTAGCCGTTAATGAGTTTTTTGCCAGTGATGTCGTTTAAGTGTCTGTCAGCCTTGGTGAGCTGTTGCAACAACTCCAATGAGAAGTTTTCCTACTCGCTCTGCACGTAAAAGCTTTGGTAGGCCTGTTTCTTCCATTCCTGAAGGCGCGTGGCACGCTTCTGCTTGAGTTCAAGTAATAGGTCGAAGAGCTGTTTCTTACTATTGGTGGAAAGAGCGTGCAGGCTAGGATACACGATTATCTTTAGCATCCTCTCGACGATCTTGGGGTCCCTGGCATCCTTGAGCTTCTTCGCCACTGTAGTCGCCAAGTTGGTAAGTTCAATCTTTTGCTCAGTGATCTCATACTGCCTGAACAGCAGCTCGTAGATGTTGATAAGTTCCAACTCGTTATCGGGGAGTTGCTCAACAATCTTGAGACACTCTAAGGCACGCGCCAAGCACTCCGAGTTTTGGTTGAGGTTGAGGTACAGCAGTGACATTTTCATGCACATATTGGCATGCTATCGACTTTCATCAACGTTATAGGTCTGGTTGATTTACCGAGTCTTTATAAAGTTGGCAAGAGCATCATCCTTGCGCCCAGCTTTGAAGCATAGTAATCCATACTCGTAGTATTTGTTGGCAGCCACTAAGCTGTTACTGCCGGCGAGTTTCACAGCATTTTGTATTGAGCTCTTGGCAAAATCCATCGACTGCTCATATTTTCCCTGTTGCCCGTTGTAGGCAGCAAAGACATCATAGAGTTCTCCCAGCAATGGATGAGATTAACCACCCCAAAACGTGACTAGATCCTGCACTGTTTCATACAGTCGTTCCGCCTGGTCATATTGTAGAAGGTTGAGTTCCCACTTAATTGCTTGTAGTGCTAATCGAATTGTTCGGAATGTGGGTGGTTCCGACACTATCCTGTCATAGAGCCTGAGGTGTTTGAAGGCTTTAGTCTCGCTTGTTGCTCTGTCAACCATTTCCATTTCAGAGTTGATGAAGTGAGAAAGATACAGTCTCACTCGATGGTCGTACCCATAACCTTCGCAGAATGCAGGAATGGTGTGAGTGTCAAGCCCGAGCATTTGGATGAGTTTGTCACAGCCTTGCTGGTTGGGTTTTGTGTTGAGCAACTCCTCGAGAGCCAAGGCAAAGTCTGTCCATCCGATCTGGTAGGACCTGCTCTTGACATTGAAACCTCGAAGAAAATCTCTCTTGAGGAGGTTACTTGCCCTTAAGTATTCCTTATCCTTGAGCAGAAGCTAGTAACTGAAAGTTAAATTGGCCTTCTCAAATAGTGCTGATAAGAAGAATCCAACAGCGATGTCCTCCTTCGAAAAAGAGACCTGAAACTTGCTCTTAACAAGGCTTGCAACAGATCGCCATATCCTATCACTTTCAGGACCACTTGACACAAGGTTGTTCAGCATGTCGAAGCACAGGTCAAGCAAGCCAGCTTCCGACGGTGCTGAGGTATTCTTGCTTGTAGGGCCTATCGCTAACCCGAGTACATTATGCTGCAGTTCCTGCCGCAGCAGCTGCGCGCAGGCTCTTCCGACCATCTCAGAAACCAGAACTTTCTTGATAAATAGGTTACGGCAGCGTTTATGCATCTCTCCCAACGTTCGCACATTTGCGCCATTGAGATGCATATTGCCCACAAGTTCTTTTGTGTTTAGAACCACAATCTCGAAGCTTTAGAGTAGACCGAGGACTTGCTCGGAGTACGACCGCATCGTATCCCCTGCTTCTCTCAACCCTTGGGAGGTTAACTGTGACTTATCCAGTTTTCGTGAGCCTGAGAAATAGATTGGTCCACTCCCCACAGGTCTGTCTAGTGTTTCGATAGTTTCTTGTCGCAGCTGGCTCAGCTATCGACTCGAGTACAAGTCCACGGGGATAAAGTGAAGCAAATTCCAAAGGTACACAACATCCCCACCGTCTATCCTCGCCTTAATAAACTCAATTCGATCGTCCTTAGTGAAGACCTAGCGAGATACTTTGGTAAGTCGCTCAATTTCAGCCAATTCATTACTGATGGCAGTCGCTGCGACTGCCGAGCCATCCACAATGAGAGCCTTGGCTAGTGCTGTGAAGCCTTTATATTCGACGATGCATGCAAGTGGTACTCTTATAACCCCTTGATTCCTCGTCGCAGTCAAAATGTAATTGTAGTTACGCCACTCGTTCTTAATTGCGCGCACTGAGTCCTCAGTTTGATTATCCAAGGCCAAGAGGATATCCATGGAGTCTGTTTAGTACTTAAAGTAGCCTTCAGTACTTTCGCTGGGCTGAATCTTTCTGATGCTTCGTTCCATGCCAAGTTAGTTGACAATCCTTACGATAAGCTCTTCAGCCGCCCGTTGGAAATCCAGAATGACACCGACGGGATCATTGGTTGTTGCAAAGTTGCTATTCCAGTTTAGACCTCCACTGTTTTGCGATCGCTTGGGGGGAGCAAGCTATTCATTTTGAGATCCACCGTAACGAGAAGGTTGCGATCCTTTAGTTCCAGGGCCTTGCGGAGGTGGCTGGACTTTACTGCCAAAAGTTGAATTTCCTGGTGGAATCTCACTGCCAGGCTGGGGATATTTTTGTCCATTGTTGGAAAGGTTTGTAGGACCAGGCTTAGGAGGGTTTTATCCTGGAATCATTAATTCTGAAGGCTTTGGTTTGATGCTGGATGCACCGATGTTGCTTTGACCTGCTCGCGGAATCGTACTTGGTGGGTTGGGATTGTAACTGCTTCTCCTTTACTCCAATTCAGGAATATACTCTAGCCCTCCGGCTCCTCCGACTCCAACACCCTGTGGCGGTCGACGAATGCTATCAGCAGGAAGCGATCCACCACCGCCGTATATAGATGTCACTTGCCTTGGTGGCTCGTTCTTTGGTTCCGTTCTTGGATTTTGTTCTGATGGCTGAACTGGCTGCCCCCTTGACTCAAACAAATCACTACGAGACTGGACCATATTGTTGTTGGCTGGGACGTTTAATGATTCCTATCCCATTCCGTGAGCTTATCGGATAAAGCTATCGATTGGTAGGGGTTCTTCTCTGGGTTCCACTCTCGGGGCTATAGTGCTCATGGCGTTTGGAGGAGGATTAAACGGCATCTCCGTGCGTGTCATTGCTCCAGGTTGGAGAGTCGGCTTTGCTGCCCGGATCTCCGAATCACGAATCTTCTGCTTCGTAGATTTTATCAGGTCGTCCCACTATTTTGCATGCTAATTCTTGCCGAAGATCATCACCCATCTGTCTTTCTTCGGCTTCTCTCCTGGCTGATTGGGTTCGAGCTCAACATTAACGATCAGATTGTTCTTACTATCACTTGGAATTCTGGTCTAGCATGTCATCAGGAGCCCTCGATATTTCATCTTGAGAGCTGCTGCATTTCCCACTGGAATTTCCTTGGGTGGATCATTGCAATACCCGATGATTCTGCTGGCTTCGTTAAGCACCAATAGTCGCTGATTGCTTCCCATGGTCCTCCCCTCCTTCTTACAGAGTCCATAGGCAAGCAACCCACCAGGCACATCTTCTCGGTATATCCCCTCGAGCAACGTTTTGATAGTCTTCGAGTCTTTCGTTGGACTGACTCCCTTCATGTAATTATAACAATCTGTTATGTTATCAACGAATCGCAGTTATGGTTGAATTGGCTGACTTTTGTAACCGGACCACGCATCTTACCTTAAATTATGCACTACTGGGGATATTCGTGACAATCCCACCAATCCCATCGAAATCTTACAGGGCATAATTAAATTATAATGTTTGGGCAAATGCCGCTTGGAAAGCTTCCTTCGAACCCCAATCGCACGTTCGTCTTCGACCATGAGGTCAACCTGACATCGCACAGCCTTGAATTTCAGATTGACAATAATTCGCAAAATGTAAACTTGAGACCCGTGATGCACGCCTTCTAGGTACAGCGTGGGTACAAGGATCAGTACGTGTATCGAGTGTTCGACCCCACAATTAGTCAGTACGTCGAACTTCCTGAAAGCCAGGAGCTTCCACAACACTTCTTCATGACGCCTATTATTCTGCTCAAGTACCGCAAAGCCACTGCTGAATCGGACACAGAGAGTAGTAGTTCTGTAGTATCGAATGATTCGCGGAAGGAAAGGAATAAAGAGCGAACCGTTCGGTAGGTTATTGAAAGTGTGAAACGTTGGCGCGATATCCACGGGGCTCCCGGACGTGACAAGAACAGAGTGAGCTTGCAGGAGGCTGCTAAGATCGTAGGAATAAGCAAGAAGAGCCTAGACGATTACTACTACCAGTTGAGGATTGGCGAGCAGAACCATTTTGACTTTGAAGCGCACATGGATTCGAAGATAGGAGTGTTACGAGCGTTTGTGAGGAAGCACAAACCGACCAAATAGTCAGTCCTCTCCTAGCGTCATACACGCTAATTGAAGATTATCGAAGCCTTGGGCATCGAACAAATCTCCCGACCCGAACCAATGATCGTAGAAGCTGACCCCTAACCCTCGCCAGCAACTTAAATGATAAATGAAAACTCAGCTGAGGAGAAACCCATTCCTTACTTAGATTTCAACGAGCAAAAGGTGTATGACGAAAGTGAACTCCGCTACTATGACAACTTTCTGCTAGATAGTGCACCGGAAGATCCCTTCGTCCCTTACCGCGAAATGGACTTCAAGAAGAAGCAGCAAGACTTCCAGGATGAGTTCGACATGCCGTGGTGACTCTACTGTTTAATTATAACATGATTGTCGAGGAGGCCAACCCTCCGCAGTTTCGCGTCTGGCTCGACGCTCACATTCGATGCGCAGAAGCACAAGCCGACTATGTGATAGTGGAAGCCGACTGGCAGCCTTACCTCCAGGGCAGCGAACAGTTCAAGCAATTCATCAAAGACGCCACAAAAATTAGCAATGCTGCAGTACGGGTACTCCTTCAATTCTTTTCAAGGATGATGGAGGGCGAATCAACCTGTCAGCATCGGTGTCGGTGCTGGCGGGGAATGCGGTTGCTCATTGAGAAGATGATAGTGGATAGGGAAGCGCATACCAACTACCCACACGAACAACTGCTAACAGTCGTTATTAGTCGTTTGGCGCGTTACCAGGACATCCGAAAGAGCTAGTCGGCAGTAGATCGGCTCGAGCAAAAGAATATTCTCGCTGTATATCTAGGATTGCTATGTCTTAAGGACACCCTGCCGTCGCGCATTCTGGAACTCACCTATATTCTGACTCAAACAGAACCTGTAGCAGAAGTGCTCAACAGCCAGTTGTTCAAACTTGATGAGTGGTTGCAATGCAAGACCCTCCAATTTAGTGACTCGCTCACGCTGTTCAATATAATTACCCGCGGTGCATTACGGGAGCAGCTTACTAAGAATGCCTATAACTTTGCGGGAGTGAAGTTCTACTTGAGAAGCCTGCTGCCGTCGCTGCTACGGAGCCTATTCAGTCAGTAAGGGGAACAACGGGATCTGTTTCTCATAGCACTTACACACGAACTCAATGACGAAGAGGTTTTATTAGAGGTCTATTTGGAGCACTTAAACAGATAACAGAGTCAACCAGTCATTGCCTGCATTCTGCGGTATGTGTCTTGGCAGATGGCCCAGTGTATCTCCGTTAAGAAGGTCAAACTATTGTTGAAAAATCTCAAGATGGAGGCTCCTCAACCGGAGCAAGCAACCGTTCAACTACAAAAACTCAAATCCTACGTGGATCTGCTGAAAGACATCTCGAGGAGGTATCCCGAACCATGCATGACAGTCTAATTCAACTCACCGAGCTGTTGCTTTACCCTCTAAAACTTCGTGAAGGACAAGAGTATCGTGGTGTGCTTCCAGGTGGATGTAAAAACACTGGTGTAAACGGCATGCTTATTTGCAGTAGGTCACAAGAAGGGGCTGATAGAGTTCATACTCGAACCCCACAGATCTACAGAGCTGGTTAGGGTGTCTATGATAGTCAAACTTGGCGACAGGGTTCTCATCAAGTAGTCCATCCACAACAATTGGAAGCCCATGAGCGAGTTTGTTGTGTCAATGTGTAACAATGGTGACCATCTTACTGTGTTCGTAAACTCGGTGAGCTTTATTGTTAACGAAACCAGCGACTTGTCGAGGTTCCAGTTCGGTGCTGCTTCCACTGGTAGCTTTATCGGCAAGCTTAAGGGCTTTGTCATCTTCGCCCCAGAAGTCAAAGTCGAGGAGCTATATAAGGAGTGGATGAATTGCGAAGGTAGATTGCAGGCGTTTCTTAGACAAAGGAAGCCTGAAGATATTATCTGCAAAATGAGTCGCGGAGAGACTTTATTTAGGTTTACAAACAAGGAAAAGGGGTTCTTCTCAAAGTTGTTTACGAAGGAGCCGAAACATACACTCACTGGCGGAGCAGCAGCAGTGTTCATGCCATCGATGCTGCAAATCATATAGCAGTTGGGGCATCTTGACTGTCTGCTCTACTTCATCGAGTACATCAATGGGTTGGTCCCTGACAATCCGGAAGTGCCATAGATACTGTCGGGGCTATTTTCCATTCTGAAGATAATCTGCGTTAATGACGAGTTCTACGAGGCTTTGGATTGGATAGAAAATTCACTGTCTAACTTAGCCCATCTGCTATGGCTCTTGTTCATCCGAAATGGCCAAGCACCTCTCTCTGTGCGACTCGTCCTAAAAATATTTGACTTTCTGCTATACTTCGAGCGGAGGCTAAAATACGAAAAAAACGATGAGGCTCTCACTACCTGCTATCGAAACTTAGAATGCGGAGTCATCAAAGTGGTGTTGCTGAAGTTTGATGTGTGGATGATGTGTGGACTCACCGAACAGAAATTTGTGCTCAAGGTTATTCAGAAACGACTCGAGGATCCCAGCATCCTCCGAAACTTCACCTAGGCTAACTGTCTCAGTCACATCCTCATGAGCCTGTTGGTTCACTACAACCCCAACTTCCACCTGGAAAACAAGATACTTACGCAATAGGCTATCTTTGACCTTCAAGAAGCCATAGTCAATATCTGCGGGCAGCTGATGAAAGATGACAGCCCTCACATCGAACGAGACTTCAAAACGTTGTTGACGTACACCTACGTGTCTCAAGATGTCTCCTTGGAGTTCAACTGTCCCAGCATCTTCAAAAAACTTTTGAGGCTACTTCTCAAAAATGTGCTTCCCTTACGGTCCATAGTCAAGTACCTGATGAACGGAGCGAATAGCTCGATTGCTCAACGCATGGTCTACTTTTTCTGCAGGATAATCAAGGGAGCCACCACCTTGGAGAATGTGTAGATCATTATCGAGATCATTTTTAACCTCATCGGGATGCTGCCAGACCATATGCACGAGAATGGCATTCAGGCAATTCTTGTATCTCTTTCCTCGAGAAGTAGGGATACCGGGTTTAGCATCATACCTTACATTCAACTATTGAAGAACCTCGCCAACAGTCAACTCAGTGGATTGGCCAACCATCTGTCACGTGTGATTACAGGTATGCGGAAATGCTACAAGTTAGTTGGTCGCCTTGAATCGATAGAAAATTTGGAAGACTCGGTGATGAACTTGCCTCAAGAAGTATTGCTCCCCTTTATCAACTCCGATTAAGGCTTCGACTTTCTTCTGACAATTTCAATAGAACAACCAGAGCATCAGCAACGCATCACAACCATGTTCGAAAATCTATTCGTGTATTGCTATTCCTCAACTGAACCGTAGAAGGGTCTCCCCTTTATACGGAACTTCCTCAAAGTGTTCGATAAGGTAAAGCTACACTCCACTGCCCCGCCATCAACATTACACCTTCTGTGCGAATACATCGATTCCAAGTATCTCATTAAGGTGCTGCATTCTAACAAGCTGATTTGGAGCCAGCAACCTCTGAGCTTCATCACTGCCAAGGAGCAAGTCGGCGAGTATCCTGGTGGGGTCTTCGGTCATCTTCTATCGCGCAACTCATTTTCGGAAGACGACATTGATATCATCAAGAGTCTGATAACTAAACGCGCAAGGAACATCGAGAAGTACTATGGGTAAGAAGATCTCATCGACTACCTGCTTCCTGACATCGTATTTCTTGAGATCCTATGGACACTCCTTCGAAAGCACATGGGCGACTTGCAGAAGAAAATGAGCGAGCTGAAGTCCAGCCGTAAGCTATCAAGTTCAAGCGACTCTAAAGAGAATACACCTATTAAGCATGCTCCGACGGAACTTGAACCCGACGCCGAGAGACTGTTGAGGATGATGAAGGAAGTCCTGGAGCACGAATCGATCATCACCAACAATGCAGTGTTCAGCCAGTTCGAGACTATCCTGGCAACCTTTTATGACACACTCAACAAGGAACAGTCAAGGGACTTGCTGTTGAGCGCATACACTTAACTAAACTTCAAATTGGAATCTGGTATGCATACCGTCATTAGCCAGGATCCTCTCCCGAACCAACTGCTCACACAGCTCAAGTAACAACTGAAGAACCCGAATCTCTCCGATACCTTTGACTTCGTGTACTAAAATCGCAAGTCTTTTGAAGAGCTGCTCAAGTCGATGAATCGGTACTGCAAGAAAGATGTGACAGTTTTCCGCAAGATCTGCTATCCGCCTCTCCGACCATAATTGGAGCTTCCCCAGCCGCTTCCTTCACCGTCTCAGCTGCCAGACTACCGCGAGTAATTCACCAACTAGTTTGTGAGTTAGCTCGAAGAGATCTTTAAGTATTAATTGGGAAAGCTAGACATATCCAGCGAGACCTCGGAAGAACTCTGGAAGAATCTGAATAACCGTAACCGTTTCTGGCTGTGGGATAAGAAGTCCGAGAACGACATCTACAAGATGGATCTGCACGAATCGCCCAACTTCTACCATCTGAACATCAAGAAGGTTGAAGCTGGGCATAGGGTGCAGTATACTCGACGCAACCAAGCCAGCATGACCACACTACCGGTTTGGGACAAGAAATATTAGCGTAGTGCTATCATGACAGCCTCCTCAGTCATAGAAATTCGTGATAGAAAGCTCACGGAATCAGCAGCCAAACTGCCCTAACCCTAAGTGGCGTCAAAGAACGGCAAGATCAAGTACTTCGCTGAGTACGTAACTCAACAGGGGGTCTACTTCGGGATGGTCTATGTTAAGGACGACTGCTTGAAGTTTAAATCCCTAAAAGACAGCGACCGCCCACCAGCCAAGTAGTACCAGTACTCCACCAGCGAGTTCCACAGACTTGAGAACCAAAAGTAGAAGAGCCTCCCCCTTGCGGAAGCAGTTCTGTTCACGCGTAGATACGTCATGCGACACACCGCCATCGAACTCTTCACCCGCAACAAAGGTTACTTCTTCAACCTGTTTAACGAAGACAAACGACGGTAGCTGTTGGCCGAGCTTAAGGATCTGCTGCATGTGTGCATCATCAACCGCAAGCAATAGTTCGCGAAGCAAGACTATACAAAGAAATGGATCAACGGTGAGTACAACAACTTCGAGTACCTGATGCTGCTGAATCGGTACAGTGGGCGCACGTATAATGATCTCAGCCAATTTCCGGTGTTTCCATGGGTGATTGCCAATTACGGAAAGGAACCCAAGCAAATCACCAAAGACTTTTACCGCAACCCCAACAATCTCCGCAATATGGAACTACCGGTTGGAAGGCTCAACCAAACCAGGTTCGAAGGCTACCAAGTACGCATCCAGGAATGCGATGATCCCGATCAGCACTTCCTATACGGTTCGTTCTATTCGAACCCGACCTTCATCTACAACTTTTTCATAAGGTTGGAACCGTTCACAACACTGCATTGGTAGCATCAGGGAAAGAAAATAGACCACGCTGATCGGCTTTTTTCGGGAATCGAGGAGCAATACCGTTCTGCCACCACCAATACCAGTGATGTGCGTGAACTCATCCCCGAGTTCTATTATTGGCCGGAGTTTCTTCGCAACCGCAACCAAATTGAGCTAGGCAAGAAGCAGAATAAAGAGGAAGTCAGTGACGCAAAGCTACCTGGATGGGCATGCACCCCGGAATAGTTTATCTTCAAAATGCGCTAGGCGTTGGAGTCTCAGCAGATCACTGAACAACTGTCCTGTTGGATCGACTTGATATTTGGGTACAAAAGTTGCAAGGAAGAAGCGGAGCGCTACGACAACTTGTTCCATCCGTACACGTACGAGCAGGACATATTCAAACTCGACGATCTGGACACAATTCAGATGGCGCAACTTAATATCACCGAATTCGGTCAAATTCCGTAGCAACTCTTTACAAAAGAACACCCGAGAAAGAAGCCTCGGCATGGCATCATGGTGGATCACTATCGGCAAATCTACTCGCAGCCAGGGGCTCTACGTTTTCAGCTATCCACACAAGGGGTAGTGCTCATCTCCAACAAGCAACTGACTTTCCTCAGCACCAATTTCAGCATTGTCAGCAAGGCCGATGGGAAGAGTTGTGAAACAGTCTCCGCAAACTGCACGATGGTGTCCGAAAAGGAATTGAGTTGGGTGACCACTCTCGACAACCACCTCTACCTCTACAAAAATAGGAAGCTAAAGGGTAAGCAGCTTAAGCTAGAATCGGATATCTACCTGCTGACTAGCAAACACCTTCTGATCAGACCACAAGGCTCCCAGCTGGTCGTGCAGAAGCTCAAGCTCGCTGTAACAGATGAGCTGGAAAAACCCCAGAAGTTATTCGGGCACCAATAGAATATCTACATGATTTGCGCCAACGAGAACGCAGATGTATTGCTAAGTCTAGACCGAGACAATTTGGTTCTGCTGCACTACATTAGCACCCTGAAGTACCTCCGAACGTTCAAGCTGAGCCTTAACCTGGGAGAGACAGTCTTACAGCTCCGTATCCACGATATGGGTTACTTCGTGTTTCTCACCAGCGAAAGTAGGCTTCTGATCTACACCTTCGTCGGCGAACTGTTTGCTCATAGTGACCTGAGCAGCGATATTGACGGAGAACGAGCCACTAACTTACAGTTCCTATCTTAGTGGCAAAGCCAAATTGTAACCTCTCATATAACTCAGCTGCTTTCGACTAACTGTGGAAGCATATACCAACTCGACTTCTTCGAACTTTGGAGATTCAAGGCCGATTTTGCGCACCTTCCTTTCCGGCTGCGCCCCAAGCGAAACATCCTGTATCGCTGTCGGGAGGATTCCAACAAGGACACACAGTACAAGGACGCATAACGCCAATAGATTCTGCACTTTGAGTTGCTGAAGAGCAGCAACGAGTCTAAAGTGCTGTTTAAGGTGCTAGTCTTGTACCGCGACGGCCAACTGCTGTGCTTTTACGAGAAGGAGATGATGAAGGAACATATCCAAAACTCCCCACTGCTTAAACAGATGGGCATCGTGTGACAGTATACTGCAGTATTTGCTCAATTCTACGGAATAATTAAGAAATTTGCGAATGGAAAAACCAGCCATAAAGAAGATCAGCCTCTCAGATTATGAAGTGCTCGCGACTCTGGGGACGGGTATACATTGGGTTAAGGAAGGGTCATTTGGCAGGGTCAGGCTAGCAAGACACCGTCAATCTGGTGCATACTTCGCCTTGAAGATGCTCAAGAAGGCAGAGATCATCCGTTCGAAACAGGTGGACCACGTACTCAATGAGAACTCTATCCTGAGTCGACTCAACCATCCATTCACGGTAGAGTCGTTAACTAGCCTAGACACGCATGGAAGGTTTCTGCCAGGATAGCCGCTACCTATATATGCTGTTGGAGTTCGTTTCTGGGGGCTAGCTGTTTACTTACCTGCGAAGCGTCGGCATCCTGGAGACAAACCACGCTGCGTAATATAAGTCACTATCTTTAGGTGCTACGCTGCGCAAGTTACTCTCGTGTTCGAGTACCTACATTCCATGAACATTATCTACCGCGACCTCAAGCCGGAAAATCTGTTGATTGCCGAAGACGGCTACCTCAAACTCACAGATTTTGGGTTTGCGAAGGTTGTGGAAACACGCACTTTTACATTATGCGGAACACCCGAATACTTGTCCCCGGAGATCCTGCTCAACCAGGGACATGGGAAGCCCGCAGATTGGTGGACCCTGGGTATACTCATCTACGAGATGAACGCTGGCATCGATCCGTTCACTGATGAAGATCCCATGAACATTTACCACAACATCCTGAAGTGTAAACTCAAGTTCCCCAAGAGCTTCGACAAGTACTATCAATGATGTAATTATAGATAGGCCAAGTCGCTGGTGAGACACCTCCTCGTGGCTGACCTGAGCAAACGCTTCGGAAACATGCACAACGGTGTTAACGATATCAAGACTCATCGGTGGTTCGTCAAGGTCGATTGGAAGGCCCTTTCAGATAAGAAGGCACCAGCCTACTACAAGCCCACCGTGAAGTACTATTACCAGCTATTGCAGAAAACAAGGGGACCTCTCCAACTTCAATAGCTATCCAGATTCGCTCGTGCAGCCATCCGCCATCAAGTCCTCGGACGATCCGTTCGAAGGTTGGTGATTTCGCCAATGCTACAGAATAACTTCTTCGTATAATATTCTCAGAATGGAAAACTACCTGAGTGATGCCTTCGTCACTGGTTTGAGCGTTGGCGGGCGCTACGTAACTTCGGCCTTCCAATCCGATCCAGAAGAACTACGGTAGCCAAGCCAACTATGCAGGAAAGACGAAAAGCTCAACGGCGGCAAGCTTGATGATGATATCGTTGGACTCGAAGGCAAGATCTACCGGCATATCAATAGCATTAACCCGTGCTGCTACGTCACCGAAAAGGCTCTCGAGAATCTAGCGCTTGATAAGGAAAGTTTGCAACTTGACCTCCCGTACTTGACTACCGTCATTCAGTGAAATGAGGCAACGCATGTGTATTGATCACACCGGCAAGTCGAACTATCTTAGGATGCTCATCCAGCTCCTCGGCAAGCTTAACTCCCTGGCCAAGGAGATCAAGAAGATCAATAAGTTCAAGAGTGCAAATCTGAATAAACGGCAAGCAGTCACCAGCCAAGATGTGAGGCGTCGCAACCAATCCCCCACCAGAAGTCCTTTGCGACAGAACTGTACAAGCGAGACAGTGCAACACGCACCAAACAAAAAATCCACTGAAGAAGAACTAGCAGCCCGCTACGAAGAAGCACTGAAGCTCGAGTTGCAGTATCGATTGAACTTGGCGATATTTAATAACGATGAACGTGTCAAGGAAAACGTACGACAGTTCAACCTTAAAAAGGTAATTTCAGAGTTATGCAGGTCAAAAAAGTGAGAATGCTTAATAAGAAAGTCGACTAGGTTTACCACCAGCAGAAAGAGAAGGAAGCCAAATTGTATGATCTCCTCATGGAAAAGCAAAGGTCCATGCTAGTGGGAGATCAACCGGAGGAAGGAGAGGCCCAAGCCAGTGGGTTTAGCAGTCACAAAAACATCGACTTCCGGCTGTCAGTCGAACATCGCAAGGAACTGTTGGAGGAATAACTTCATGAACGTCTTGCCAAGATCATGGCGAAGCACCAAGCGAAATGTATATTATGAGCTACCCGTAGCATTGCAACTATCTTGCACCATCCAAAAAGACAGTGCAAGTTCGACCAATCGCAAGATCAAGGAAGTACAAGAACGTAAGCAGCTTATCGAAACCAATATGTTTCGGACCAAACTTCAAAGACTCATAGAGAAAGAACAGAAAATTAAAGAAATTGTTGAGACACCGAAACACTTTAGACAAAATAGTCAGCGGAATGATGAAGGAGAGAAGGACAGCGAAAGAGAAGTCATGACGAAGCCAAACTCAATGAAGACTACCTATATTGCAAAGGATTTGCCGAATCGGAGTACGCTATTACAGAGTCTCACTGAGTCACAGTCACTTGTCTCCTTGCGAAAGGAGACTATTCTCAAACAGCTGAGCGACGACATCCACCAGCGACTTGAGGAGCGATTCCAGAGGCAGTCCAAGAGAAATGAGGAAATCTCTTTAGTCAATGTACTTGAACCGTTACTCAGTACTTTAAACTTACCGAACTGCAGAACCGCATGATCAACTCTAAAAGGAAGACACGAACCTGCATGGCTAAGTGCGAACGAGATAAGTAGAACGCAATTCGCGAGAAGTTCCGGCAGGCGGTTACTCGCTATCGATGCGAAGATAAGATCATTAGACTTCGTGACCTCCCCACTGAGGAAGTTGAAAGGTAGCTACGACGGTTATGCAGACGAACAAAGATGGGACGGGAGGGTGCCCTCAAGGAGCTCAACCTTTGAATTTTTAGATGTGCAAAGATAGGGTCAGTCATCATCGCTGTCCAGATCGTCCAGAGGGTCGTTGCGCCTGCGCATAATTCGATAGAACTCTTCGAAATTCAGAGCGTTGTCGTTGTCACGATCGGCTTCCTCCAGCATTTCCCGAAGCTCCTCATCGGACAGCTTTTCGCCAACCTCTGCAGCAATCTTCTTCAAGTTCTTATAGGTTATCTTGTTGAGATTGTCCTCGTCGAAGAGTTTGAACACCTTGAAAATCTCTTATTTGGAGTCCCGAGGTCCCTACATCAAGGTACAAACCATACCATCTTGGAAGTCATGACACCAACGAAGTCCTGGAAGTTGAGACCATCCTTAATGTCCTTGCCCATCTCACCGTAAAGGTCCCGGATATCCTGTTTCTTCACTTCGATCCCAAAGGCTTTCATAATGGCCTTAAGCTCCCTCGCATCTATCTCTCCTGTGTTCTTGCTGTCGAATAGCTTGAAGGCTTCCTTGAGCTCATTCATTGTTTCCTCATCAGCTTCGCGCTTGCTCTTATTAGTGGCTTTGCTCTTGCCTAACCGCTGTTGCATTTGAATTTAAACAATCGATTATGCAGACTGTTACGCTGCAGGCCACAATTATTATAATACTGCTGCCAACGTGACTCAATCGATGCTCTTCCCCGAGGAAATCTACGACCTCGATGTGATTACTCTTGAGGAAAAAACTGAAGAGCTGGAGAAGGCGATCAAGCAGTCTGCAGGAAGCTGCCCCAAACAATGGATCCACACGCTAGAACTCGCCAAGCTGGAGATCGAAGAGCGACGTAGTATCGAGCAGTTTGGGTTGGACCTTGAGCATGAAATCCAACTGTTTGATCGATACTGCATGTATCCCGTCACTGTGGACGAAGCAACGGAGACACGCCTGCCTGTAAGCTTGCCCGATAACAAAGAGGTTCGGCCGAGGGAGCTTACGGAGAGCAGTAGAACGATTGTGCCTCGTCCCCACAAAAAAGTCGATTGTTCGATATTGGAGGTACTTAAACGCACCAAAATAAACACCGGGGCGCTCGTGATTGGCAAGGGCACTGCCACCCCCGTCGTGAATCATCCCTTCAAAAAGAAAAGTTACAGGGAAGAAGCAAGAACGGAACATGAAGGTCGTCCGTCACGTGCATCGATCAGGGAGAGAGCAAGCAGTCAAAGAAAGATTCCGCCACTAGCTCCACACGAGATCAGACAAAAAACAACGATAGCAACCGACAACTTGCGGTCAAAACGACCAACAGTATCAAAGGTAGTGACTGAAGGAAGCAACAAAAGTTCCCCGACCATTCAGCTACGGACCATTTCTAAACAGGAAGAGCATGTATCGATCAAGAACGAAATTGAATCGAAGCAGTCTCAAGTGGAGTCTCCATTATTAGACAAGAAGCGTTCCATCAGCGAGAAGAAACCGTTGCCAGTCAAGAACAACATTAAATTTATCGAGAACGATATCTACTCCGACAGCGAGGAAGAAGATCACTCAACTTGGAGAGAACCAGCACCATTAATCATTACAGCTCTCAAGGAATAGGAAAAGCCTTGCTAAAGTCAATCCTCAACGGAACTCAAAAGCGAGGATGTGAAGGACCGTCAGTCAACAACCTCAGCTGATAGCTCCTGTTCAGTCAAACTAATGGAGGAAAGAAAGAGTATCATCGAGGAAGTCATTGAAATTACCGAAAGTTCCAACATCGAAGTAAAGCATATTGAACCTCTACCACCTGCACCACCCGTTCCAACGCAACCCATCATCCGAGATGCTATAGACTACTTTCGACTGACAGTTGTCACTCGCAAAAGGCGAAACGCTGATATCGAAAGCGACAAAGAGGAAAGCTTAAGAAGTAGCGCTACAAAAGATGTTGGAAACGAAAGCATTCCATAAATCATCTCCGGATAAGAGCCACCTAAACCACAATTGCAAGATACCAAACAATCTGAAGTAGCCAAGGAGTAGATGAGAGAGTCTATCAAACCTCCTATTCCTTCTCCTTCCCCAACAAGGAAAGAGACAATCGATCTATCAGCAAAGCCCGTACAACCCAACCCTCGCAAGGCCCACGCTTCACTAGCGGCACAGACAAAACTCCCAGCTCCTATCATGAAGATAATGGCTTAACTCCCACCAATAGTCACCGAATACCAAAATATTATTCCATCATTCAACCATCTCTTTCACCCCAATGCCGATGTCGTCCCGCTGCTGTGGGAGCTCAGCGATATGATTCGGCAACACCTTGCGAAAGTATCACCCATTTAACATTTCAAGCCTAACCTCCTAAACAACATGCAGCAGTACGATACCTACGTAAACGGCAGCATGAATAAGATAAGGCTGTACGGGAACAAAGTTGATCTCGACTTGAGCAGATTTTAATATCGGGATGACTTGGCAAGGATGCGTGGTTCGGGTGAGCTGCAGCCACCGCCGTAAAGGGAGATATTCTATTACCGTGTGGTAAAGACAAAACAGGAGGTATACGACATAATGAGCAGTACATTCAACCGGACAAACGATTGGGCGTAGCTGCCGCATGGGCTTAACCTAAAAAACTCTTGGAACATGCTGTGGACCTGGGCAAAACCGCAGATTGAGTTCCGGAAACTGTTCTACTTCCAGAAGGTGAATCACTTTCCGCACAATAAGCACATTTCTAGGAAGGACATGCTCAAGAAGAACATAGAAAAAATCAAAAGGCTTGGCGCAAAGACCCAAGTACTTTTCGACATAATGCCTGAAAGCTATCTTCTGCCAGGCGAGAATACACTGTTCCTGGAACGCTACATGCACTATAAGGAGAAAGAGGGCTCTCGAAACCTGTGGATTATGAAGCCAATAGGCATGTCGAGAGGCAGAGGCATCTCACTCATCAGCAGCCTCGACCAAGTCATATTTACAGAGCCAGTGGTCCTTCAGAAGTATTTAAAAAATCCTCTCCTGCTCGACGGCTATAAATTCGACATGCGGATCTACGTGCTTTTGACAGCTATCAACCCACTGGAGGTATTTATCTACCGGGAGGGCTTCGCACGGCTGAGCACATAAAAGTATACATTGGATGAAAGCAACCTCAGCAACAATTTCATACATCTGACGAACTTCGCAATTCAAAGATAGAACTATGTACCGGAAGGGTTTTCGCTAGGCGGCACGAAATGGTCTTTGAAGATGCTGCGGTAGCGACTTCGAGCAATGGCAATCGATTGGGAGGCGATATGGCTTCAAGTCAAGGAAATTGTGTTGAAGTCGTGTATAGCCATCATGAACGAAATACCACCGAATCCAAACTGCTTCGAGCTCTTCGGATACGATGTGATCATTGATAGCGACCAGAAGTGTTGGCTGCTAGAGGTCAACAGCTCTCCCTCGTTGGAGAGGGAGTTCCTGCTCGATGAAATCGTCAAGCAGCAGCTCATAGACGACACAGTTGAGCTTCTGGATGTGCCTCAATTCGATCGGAGGAGGTTGCTGGAAGTGCTCGAACGTCGCGCAATGGAAATAGAAGGTCGAAAAAGCCTCATAAACCCCAGCAACAACACCATGCTGCAACTCAACAGGGATCTGCACTACATTCTGCATGGGAAGCCACTGAACGATTACGGAGTAAGCCGACCATCCCACCCGAACTACGAAATGCTGGCTCCAAGCCCTCTCTACTACAGCCTAATAAAGACAGTGCAGAGCTATAAACTGACGAGTCTGATCCGGAAGACATGACTCACCCATTTTCTACTCAACATTCATACTCAATACAGCTAGAACAAACGTGCCTTCAATCTGATGTAGGCCTCCGTGAGGTTGGCGTTGACGATAATGTCCTCTTGCGCAAAGAGGTGGTTACCACGTACGAATTCCTCCTCTATCTTGCTCAGGGCCATCTTCGACTATATTTATTGCTTGCTCAGCAGGGTCTAGCGTTCCAGACGTACCCGCAAAGCATCTAACGATTAGGGTTTGATATAGATGCCGTTACACGCCACCTTCTCTTTCAGCTCATTGAATTGCAGGACTCCCATCTCCAAGAGAGGTGCCTACCCAACTGCTGCGATCCGGTTGATTTCGTTGATTGAAGTTCCATAGCACTATCCACTCGCTGGATCTTTCTTGATGGTAACAAACTCGCCCTACTAGTCCATACTCTTCAGTTTTTCCTTACTGACGAAATAGTAGTGCACCCCGTCGATCTCGTTGCGGCGTGGTTGGCGAGTGGTGTATGACACAGCCCTTGCAAATTTCTTAGGAAATTCAGTGATCAGCTTGAATGCCATTACAGTCCTCCCCGAACCGCTGGGCCCAGTCAGCACTAGAGGGCGGATAGTTGGCGTGTACCGCATCATCTTTTATTATAGTCAATCGGCTTCTTTAATTATTTCCATAATCACTTGGTTTTCGATTGATGTTGCGCCCCACATCGGCTCAACCACACTGCAATTGGCAGCGACAGAGCGACCAACCTCTCCAACAGTTCTCTCAGTCAAAGTTCGTGAAGGAAGGCAGTCTATCAATCAGCAAGAAACTTACAAAAAGACCAACGGCGAGCCGACTCACCCCTGCAAACATGCTTCACGACCAAGAGCGATTGTACTCAGAGACTATGAACCTGAAACGTACTCGGTATAGCTATGGCAGAGGTGATTCACTAGCTAGAGGATGAGAATACCCGGCTACGAACAAAGCTGGCATTCCTCGATAAAGAAAATATGCGACTCAACAATTACATCGTGGAGGGCGAATCGGCTAGTGGCAACCTCTGCTCCAAGAATTTCATGGGAGGAGGCGAAAGAGAGTCAAGTAGCATCCTCATCAACCTCAAGAAGCTGTTGAGGCAGGCTCGCGAGCAGATTGCAGTGCTGGAAGACAGCAACGTTAAACTCAAACGAACTGTAAAGTACACCAAGATCAACGAGTTGGAGATTGAGCAGAAAGGTAAAGAGATAAAGTAAATCAGCTTTGCTTGATGAAACTGGCAGGTTGAAGGCTATTGTCGATGAGCTGGTGGGTAGACAGAACGAGTAGACCAACCAACGGACAAAATTGGCTTCGCTGACTCACGAGCTTAAATGCCAAGTCTAATAAAACGAGAACCTTCTGGATATGAAGGATCGATACGAGCAAGCAATCAACACCCTTGAAAGAAGAATCAAGGAGGTAGAGGATATCAGCATTGATCGTGAAGGCAAACTCCTGAAAGATCTCAAGGAGGCTCGACTGAGAATCCAAGATAACCTTCGAAAGCAGGAGATATATAAGAATTACATCGCAACTCTGGTAGAGGAAAAGGAAGTCCTGAGCAAGCAACACCAATCTATGGCTGGGTCAATGTTACAGCAGAAAGGAAGAAGCACCTTTGGTAAGTAGAATAGAAACCTGACAGGCAGTGCAATCAGACCAGCAACGGCGGCTGGTAAACGACCTGAAAGTGCTATGCGCTCAAATCTGAAGGCAAAGAACCAACATCTGGTTGAGACTGTCGCTAAAGGCAGGGATACTGACGATTGGCAAAACACGACAACGAAGAAACCATTCATACCAGCGATTCCATTAAGCAGCGCCGAGAGAGAGAAGGCTCGAAACCAACCAGTTGAGCCACCGACCAATAAATCTAGGCAGGACAAAAAGACAGAGACTCGAAGTCAAGAGATGAACACTCCGAATTCAGAGCACGAGGCGACTGTATTCTAATAAATCAAAGTAAACTTGGACAAACTGTTCCAGAAGGCAGTCAAGCAGGAAGCGGGTAGTGATAGTCGCAAGCTCATCGCAAGTAGTAAGGATGTGGCTCTAAATAAACCACAGCTGTCAGATGACAGTGGTTTGGACAATCTTAGCTCAAGCCACGATAACTATGGTGAGGATTTCGAGCAGTAAGAGCAAAAGGTGGACGCAGCTGAGGAATACGGCAACGATTTTTAACAGGAGTAGGAAAAGAGCGGATAGGAGATACTATTTAGCAAGGAACAGAAGAAGCCAAAAAAGAAGAAGAAGGTTAAGTCGAATCCACTGGCCCAGTTATCAGAACTACTGGCTTTGAGACTGCGAGCACAGCAATATCCACTCAATGAGCTTCTAGAGGACATACGGTAGTCGTGTCCGGAGGTCATCGATATTGCTCAGCTTGCAGACCTGCTGCAGAAGGAACCATTCTATCTCAATCATCATCTAGTAGACACCATGCTGCAGACCCTATTCGGGGCAGAAAAGCTGTCGAGTCACCTAACTATCAACACCCAAAACTTCGCGAAAAAATTGACTTCGATTGTGATGCCATATGACCTGCCCACTTTCGAGGAGTAAGAAGCTTTGGCTCAGCAGATCCACGATAAGCTTAGCTCACACTGGGAGGATCTTATTTCGGGGCTTGATAGGTAGAGTAACAAGGATGGTACCATCACTCGGGCAGCCCTTCAGAAACAGCTGACCCATATCGGGTTAACATATAACGAGATCGAGGTTGTGCTGTGCGATCTTTCGCTCTCCTGCCTCGACCTAGACCACCTTCAGTACCTCAACATTTACTAAATATACTTCGAATAACGGGAATAAATGATCTACGAAGAGGCTGGGGGGTAAGAATAACAAGACTTCAATCGGAGACACACCATTCGGTAGGAACACGAAGAGGAGTCCATGTCGAACGACCGCCATCCACAGCGAAAGCAGCAGCTGCCTATAAAGAACTCCTCGTTCTCAATGCGAGGAGGATCTGTGGCAGACGTTGGCGAACTTTCATCCGGCCTTGTTTGATATTGCCACATTCTGAAGATTAAGTAGGTCATGAATTTGCCATCTCCAGGTACTTCTTGTAGTCGTCGGTTTGGAACGGTCGTTCACCAAGAATCGTAGTGATGTTCTGTGTGGTGAGGGTTTCCTTTTACATCAGCTCCAAAGCCAATCTACAATAGCCTTTGTAAATTACTTTTCGATAAGGTTGCGCTTCTATTGGATGAGGTTGCGACAGCGCTGTTCGGCCTATTGCACTATCAGTTTTATTTCTTCGTCTATCTTTGCCCCTGTCTTTTAGGAGTACTTGTTAATATAGTTCTCCTCCTCGAAGCCGATATTGCCTATCACTTCGCTCATTCCAAACTGTGTAACCATAGCACGAGTCAGCTCGTACACTTTTTGGAGATCATCGGCAGCCCCGGTCGTAACCTTACCAAAGAAATGTTCTTCAGCCATTCTTCCACCGAGGATAATGATGACACGGTCCATTAGCTACTCCTTGGTCTTTAGTGCTGACTCTCGTGGAAGGTACTGGGCATAACCCAAAGATCCCTTGGACCTTGGGATTATGGTTACCTTGACTAACGGGTCTCCTCCCTCGAGGAACCAAGCAGTGACAGCGTGTCCGGCTTCATGATAAGCAACAGTCTTCTTATTCTCTGGAGTCATGAGATTCTTCTTTTCGAGACCAGCCAAAACTCTCTCTGTTGCATTTTCGAAGTCCTTTGCTTCAACGAATGTACTGGCTCTTCGAGCAGCGAGGATGGCTGCCTCGTTACACAAGTTGCCAATATCAGCACCACTGAAACCTGGAGTAAGTGTTGCCAATCGCTTCGCAAACTCATCAAGTGTCCTCGTTGGGTCAAGTTTTAGTGGCTTCAAATGCACCAAGAAGATTTCAATTCTGCCGTTGATGTCGGGTAACTCCACTTCTATTAGCCTATCAAACCTTCCAGGGCGAGTTAAGGCCGAATCGAGAACATCTCTTCGGTTGGTGGCAGCTAAGACAATCACATTCTGGTCAGTCTTGAAGCCGTCCATCTCCACTAGCAGCTGGTTCAGGGTCGAGTCTTTTTCCTCATTAGAGCTCCCAGAGCGCTTCTTCCCAATTGTGTCTATTTCGTCGATAAAGATAATCGATGGTGCTTCTGCCTTTGCTTCAGCAAATAGGTCACGAACACGAGCAGCACCTACTCCCACGAACATTTCTATGAATTCCGATCCTGACATGTAGTAGAATGGCACTCCGGCCTCACTTGCGCATGCCTTGGCAAGCATAGTCTTGCCAGTACCGGGAGGACCAGTCAATAATGCGCCTCTGGGAATCTTTGCTCCCATCTCCTTGAATTTTGCATTGTTCTTGAGGAAGTCCACAAACTCAGTAATTTCCAGCTTGGCTTGCTCCATGCCAGCTACATCCTTAAACTTAACCTTCAAGTCTTTTTCCGAATGAATTTTCTTGACTGGACTCTTTCCCAGAAGCATGTTTACCCGAAAGCCTTTTCTGAGTCCGAGCATGATAGTCACGATGGCTCCAATCATGACAATCTGCATGCAAGAATGGATAGCCTCCTGCGTTACTCATCTTTGTACCAGCCAGTTGAACTTGCTGCCATGTTTGTAGTAAACAGGGATGGGCTGGCCGTTTGGATGGAATTCCTTTTGTGCTGCTTCAACGTTCTCGAGGAACACGTTTGGATTCACCACATCCAAATGCTTCAGATTCCCGTCTTTGTAGCGCAGTATTGCTTCGTAAGATCTCATGTTCGCACCCTGCTTTTCACGCACTTCAATGCTCTCCATATTCAAGTAGTCGAAGTTGCGTGGATCGTGTGTCTCCTTCTTTCGCTCCTACTTCTTCGGGGTTGAACGACTTCTATAGTACAGGAATACGGTAGCCACAATGACTCCTTGAAAGAACCAGGAACCACGAAGGGGGTTTGGTTGATTGGTTTTGCTTATCAAGTTCTTGACAAACTCGATTCTTCGACTGCTGATTGGATCAGTGCCATCTCCGTCAAGTTTTTTGATGGCCCTCGACATGCTGCGTTGCAATTTCTGGAGGTTAGTGAGGTGCTGACGCTTATCAGGATGCTTGATCAAGTACTCTATTTCTTTGTGGTGGCGTTCGAAACGCGAAGGCTGCTTCGGAGATTAGCAGAACCTCGCCGCACACATCCTGGTAATCCCAGCAATGCGATAGATGCCTCGTACAAGCATATTAAAGTATAATAGTGGTGGGACAGTCAACCCTGGTAACTTCGATTCTGCAAACATTCTTTCAGCTCAATTCCATGCTGATAAGGCAGACTTCGGTTTGCAATATGTACCGTCGTCCCTGATAGTTTCTGGCAGTGTGGAGGTCGCTGTAGCATTCCTCACATTCTTCGATGTGCTTTCCAGCAGAATATATTGGTCTTTGGTGCCGAAATTGGCCGAACTTATATTCCTTTTCAAAGAACCGATGAAGTGTGCCCGTTGGGTAAGCCCAGCGCCTTGGCGAGAGGACGATGTTGAGCACTCGGCACTGCTCAATAAAGGTCGACCAGCAACAATGTTGATTTCATTTATTAATCATTTTGGTGCGGGGATTGGCAAACTGTTGCTAATGCAGCTCTTGACCACAAAACAGTGAGCTAGTAGCTGAAGGAGTTCAAGGCAGCATAGAGGAGAGCATACGTCGCGGATGGTGTCATCATTATAAACGGTTTTGGATGGCTGAAACTCACGAATTTCAACTTATCGGAAAGTTCTTAGGGTTTCCAACAAAGCCGCTGCTAGCGAACATCATGGAATTAATTAAGTCTTGAGGTGGCCCTGTTTAAACTTGTGGTGATATATATATTCCAAGCAAGCACAATAAAATTATCTCATGAAGGTTCTGGAGTCGACCTCAGTCCTGGCCAAGCCGCTAACGAAGAGGAGGAGAAGATCCCCCTCCCCGAGCTCCTTGGAAGAGACTGAATTGTTCAACCCGTCTATCAAGAAGAAACTTCACAAATCTTCTGTTTAGGGGCCTGTAGGTCCTCCTGGCTCGTTATATGCCCGAATTGAGGAGTGCCCAACCTACAACCTCACAAAGGACGATATGCAAAGAGATCCCTCTGCCCTCCTCGCGGAACTTGAACGGAAGTACGTTGAGTTCGGCGCCGTGAAACTGGTGGTTTGTGAAGAGTGGAAACCTCCGCTAACCTTCCGTTACATTGACAAGGGCATCACAACGAGAGTACAGATACTTCAAATGTTGGCCGAAGGCAAGGTAACGATTTTCAATTCAACTGGGCACCTGCTAGCTAGAGAACTGTTTAAGCTTCCGGTCCCCAGTTGCCTATGTGCATCCCAAACTCTTAACTTAGCCCTTTGAACAGAAGATTGAGGCGTACAGTTTGAAGGCTTACGAGCAGTTCGCGATGAACTTCGAGAAAAAATATGCTTACCGCACCAATCCCAAAGGCTAGACGGCGATAGAACGGGATTAGTATGAATTCTGGTCGTTGGTGAGCAGGCCCTAATGTAATTTCCGTTATCAATTCAGATCGGGACTATCGGTTGGAGGTTGAGTATGCGGCTGACCTTCCTGCAAACAAGTATGGCAGTGGCTTTCCCACCACCACCCAAAGCAATTGCCGCGACGACAACTTCGAGTACCACACGAACCTATTCAACCTAAATAACACTTATAGGTCGAGGGATTCGCTTCTTCGGATATCTTCAATCCGCAATGAGAAGATTAGCGGAGTCACTATCCCATGGATATACCTTGGGATGAAATTCTCCTCCTTCTGCTGGCACGTCGAGGACCTCTACATCAACTCTTTCAACTACAATCACAAGGGCTCCAGTAAAATTTGGTATATCATTCCTGGCGCCGAGAAGGAGCGGTTTGATGAATTCGTTAAGAAGCGCTACAACAAGCAGATATCCTCCAAACCTGACTTTATGCATCGCATCACCCTCATGATCGACCCTCTCGAAATCAGCAAAGCAGGCATCAAGGTCTACAAAGTCAATCATACACCCAGAAGCTACGTCTTTACTTTCCCCAAGGTATAACATCCAGCCATGTAGGTCTACCATGCAGGCTTTAGCACCGGTTTCAACATGGGCGAAGCTGTGAATTTCCTCTCACACCGGAACATTCCCACCATGAAGGAAGCTTACAAGGAGTACGAAAAGTATGGCGGAAAGAAGGCAGCAATTTTCCCTTACGATTGGCTCATCTTTGAAAACCACGTCAGCCAGGCTCTATTCGAAACCACATAGGAACAGAAGCAAGCGGTAAAACCACAGCTTATTCAGCTTGCCAAAGAGTATGCCAACGTTTTAGAGTAATAGCGGTCGTAGATTGCCAAAGTCTTGGAGCAGAAGGTGATAACTGAGTGGAAGTTTATTCCCAAGAAGCAAGTGAAGTACGACAAGAACATGTGCTGCTACTGCAAGGACTATTGCTATCTCTCACTGGTGAGGTGCCTGGATTGTCAAAAGGCATATTGCCTTGACCACGTCTATGGGTGCTGTTGCGACCAGTACCAGCTATTGCTGAGAGAGCCTAACGAAGATAGGCAGAGGCTGTTGGAACTACTTGCGAAGCTGCCAAGAGCAATTGAGGAGGCTCCTACCCCGAAAGAGTCCACCGTTTGAGTGACCTCTATTCAACTTGCTATTATTATTGCGTGAGACCGTCACCACATACCATAGAACAGTGTGGCACATAAATAATGTAACTGAAGGACGGTTTTTTGGGACTTGAACGAGCCAAGAACCTCCAATATGCGAAGTCGGTGTCCCAGCATCACCACAACAGCTAATTAATGTCGGCTGTAACTTAATAATGGAAAGCTATGGGTCAAGGAAGAAGTTGTGGTAGGGGTGGGAGGACAATGATTAGGCGGGCTCCTACAAGACATCTATGCTTCAGACGCTATCACAACTGCTGGAAACATGCGAGAAGGTGCAGAAGGAAAATGCACGGAAGCACCATCTAAAGCACGATTAAGTCAAACAGTTCAACATTCGTTCAACGATTAGTAACTTCCGGCTGCCGGAGGTCTACGAAGGACAACCACCAACCAAAGAAAAGCGACTCGGTAGCGAGGGCAAACCACAAGCACAAGCACCAGCTCATTCCCATTCGTTAAAGAGTAAGCTGGAGCGAATCCTACGACTGAAGGAGAGATTGGTGAAGCGTTTACCCAAGTTTCTGGAAAACGATACCATATACGAGCCTGAACAAAGTGCGATAAGGCCAGCTGAAGCATTGTCCAAAAGAATGTAGGCGATGCAGTCCCCTCGACAATATAGTCGAGTGCCCACCCAAACATCCTCACGCAAGACCTCCTAGGCATCAGCTCGGCAGCGTCCCACACGCAAGCTACGATTGTAGAGTTTGTAGGCAAAGCCACAACTCCGACCTGCAAAGATCGTTCGCGAATATTGGAAAAAACCCGAAGTAGAACCCAACACCTCGAACGAGTTCGGTGACATGAAGCTCTCCCGATTCTGATTTTCTCAACATCCGTAATAATTCGATTTCTATTGATGAGCTTTGGCTGGTTCTGCCTGGACAACTGTATGCAGGAGGAGCAGTTTACAACGGTGTGTCAGTCCAGCCGCTCGAATGATAGCAAGATATCCCTCCGAACCATCAGCAAAAAGCAGGTGAAGAGACTGTCAAAAAGATTCTATGACGACGATAGTGAGAAATAGCAACACTCTTACATTCCAGCGACAAAGGTATCGTTAGAAGATGATTGTGGGGACCAGCAGAAACTGGAACTAGAGATGTTGGCTATTCAGAAGACTATGAAAAACTTGCAGCATAAGTATGACAACAAGCTCCACTCATTAGACAGAGTCAAGAGGCACAAACGAAGAACAATCAATAAACTCTGATATTCTGGTCGATAATGTTCGTAAATTCAAGTAAAATCGACACATATCTTCACGGTTTCTTCTTGATCGAGGTTTCCCAATAGCCTATCTCACTTTTCTACAGTCCCTCTTCCCAATCGGTGTCTGGCTGAACCACCTCCTCGATTACAGTGTGTCCCCGACCATGCGGTAAGTCGTTTCGCCATTCGCCTTCGTACGAAATCTATCCGTCTGATAGAAATAGCGTTCCATAGCCATGCTTTTTGTTGTTTTCGTAGATGCCTTCGTATCTCAACCCACTTTTCCAGATAAACTCTCCCTTCCCATGCTTGACTCCATTCTCAAATTCACCCACATAAGTCCCAGCTTGTGTCTTAAGCGTTCCTTTGACTGCGAATCGTCCTTGGCTATCAAATGAGCCAGAATAAAAGTTGTCTCCCCATTTGAGCTCTCCAATCTACCGCTTGCCGTTATTGATGGTCCCCTTATAGATGTACTATGGGGCTTCTTCTTCAATACTTCCATTTAGCTGACCTGCCTTGTAGGACCCCTTGAATTTGAGTTTGGGACTTGTGTAGGTAAAGTCGCCGTGCAACCTACCATCACTAAAGATTCCTTCAAATGTGTGACCCTCAGTAAAAATCATCCGAGCTCTACCATTTTTTACTCCGTCTTTCCACGACCCTTAAAACAGTAATCTGTGGGGTGTATATAGGAACCCTCTTCCATCCGGAACTTCGTTAGTCCATTGCCCGTAGTAAATCTCTCCTGTTGACTAAAGTACGAATGGGTCTCGATATGTTTCCTTAGTCTGATACGATGGGAGAAAAGTTGGTAAAGAGGCCCATGCCTGTTTAATTGACTCCTCAAGTTGTGGTGGTCCCACTAAATAGCTTCCTGCCATTTTCTTTGGAGGAGGTGGTTCCACCTCAACTTCTACATCTAAGGGTGAGATAGCGGTGGGTCTCTCCGACTATATCAGCATACTCTTTAACGGCAAGGCCATACCAACAGGCCCACCATTCTGCTCAAGTTCAGGTAGCTTGGTAGTTGTCGTTACCTTTTCCTCAAACACTCGTGGAAGTGGCTGACTGGTTGCGTAACACTAATTACCCATAAATGGTTATCGTTGGTATTACATTCGGTGACTCACCATCGAGTCCTATAATTGTTCAAGATATATGGATAGTGCAGTTCCGCAGAATATTTCTTACGTACGCCTCCAATTCGGCCCCCTACCGCAGAACCCGATGGTGAACATCAAGGCATCCATAAGCATCTGTCAGAATAAGGTACTCACTCAAATGCATGCAGCAAACTGAAATGCGACAAAAATACTCGCAGTTCCTCGGGCTTCAGGTGCCCACAAACTGTGTGATCTTACAACTTGACCCAAAGAATCATAATGCACAAGAACTGGCCGCCTTCATAATGGACTCGCGGTTCCAGGATGACCTGAAAGATACCGGTGTGAAGATGTACGCGGTGCCGAACGCCAACAAGGCATATGTTCTTGTGTAGTCGGAGGGCATCGCTGGTATGCTGTAGTCGTTTGGACCAGATGTCGTCGTGGAACAGCAAGGGGAGGCCGCTAATGAACTCAGTATAAAGATAAAGTCGGATAGCGAGTTCAACACCTTCGTTGACGAGTCCAAGAAGCTCATCTACTCCACCGACTTCTTCAACAGTCTCCTGTTCGAAGCGCAGCTGATAAAAACAAAAGCCATGGGATTGCTGCTTCGGAACATCGTGCAGAACTTCCTGCCTGACATGCAACACTTCTTCGCGATATACGATAAGCTCAAGAACCTCAATCTTGACCTCAAGCATGCATCTGCTCGCACACTACCGAACGTACTGAGGAATACCGCTGCCACCGAAGCAGTTCCCACAGCTGACTACCTCAAATTCATGCAGCTGTCAGAACTCATAGACAATACTGTACCGAACCCATTAACTTTAGGCCCAGATCACAGTCTTCTCAAAGATCTTCATGGGCCAGGGCAGCATCTACCTGCGCAGCTTCGCCAAGATCCTAAACTATCTGTGACACCCCCAATAGCAGTTCATATCCTTCTTACAATTATCAATCGTGAGATGAGTGATCACAGCGACGGAGAACTCAGTGAAGACCTTGAACCGTGCAATACCCATTGGTCGCAAAACGCCATTACCTTCGATACAGGCGAACTCTCCACAAAAGCCGGTGACCCAACCCTAAAGGTACGAGCCTTCATCAATGGTGACAGTATCATGAAGATCACTCTGGTGGTGATGTTCGTTGCCGAATTCGGTACCACTGACGTTATGCAGCTAGGGCAATCGAGAACGTGTGGGTGACGGCATTGCTGATGCAGTACTCAGTACATCCCTACTTCGACTGTGTAGTGTGGTCGTTGCCGATCTTCCTTTCCATCGGAATCAAGCCCTATTTGTAGAACTACACAGGCCGCTTTATCGTCAGTGTGGCCAAGTACATCGACGAAATCTTCATATTCTTGCTCGTAGGAGCCGCAGGGCACTACCTACTCACAGTGTCCACCTACATTGAAACAGTGATCAACTTCGCGCACTTCCCGCTGGCCTTTTCGGTATTTAGCACACTATTCAGACAGCCAGAGTGTTGGTTGCAACTCTTGGGTGGACGATAGTCGATGTGTGTTTGGAGCTGGTGTTGACCTACAACGACAATGTCAAGGCCTATCTGATTGAGAACAAGATCGCGAGCTACGTGGACAGCAAGATGCGCAAGTACGAGGAGTCCATGACAGTGGTTGCTAAGCTCTGTGGTTACCTGCTTAGCATGGCAGTTTGTTCGGCACCCTATACCTTCCGAGTAAGCAACCGAGACTAAATCAGAACTTTCACTTGCAGATCTGCAACATGTACTACGTGTCGGGACTGATGTGGATCAACACTGCGTTCTTCATCAAGACTGTCAGCGTCATTAGGGTGAGCAAGGGAGTCGACTTGTTTAATAAGGATGTTTCGCTATTGGTCAGCTTTAACAAGATTGGCCAGACACTGCGTTCAGTTAGGCCGTTCAGCATGGAGACCTACTTCTACGGGATGGAGGATACTATGTACCGTGTACTACTAACCTAGGAAGGCCAACTTCAAGCTCAAGATGATACTCGCCATGTTCTTCTGCTTCAATAGCTTGGCTGACTTCACGGAGTTCTACGCAACGGTGTGGATGATAATGAACCTTCCGACGGTCAAGCTTACATATGCGGGAATTTATACCCGTGGTATAGGCCTCGGAGCATTTGTGCTCGCAGCATCAGCGCTTATTACCTTCGCTTTCAAGCGCCGCAACAGGCCAAGCACTATAACAGACATGGAAGGTGAGCACGGGAAGGAGGCTGTTCCCATAAGCTTTAGCTACAAGTTCCTAGTGTGCATAGCAATCAACATCTTGGCGACTTTCTACGCTCTGCTCACGGGTAACATTATCGTGCTGTGGTTCGTCATCGGACTCGAAGGGTGGCTCAGGGGGATGTCTCAACTCTACCTCGAAAAGCGATTCGAAATGCTCTCGAAGTTCTATCCGCAATATCAACGCTGCCAGGAGTTCGTGTTTACTCTGCAGAAACTATTCGTGCTATTGGTGATGCCCCTGTACTGCTGGTTTTTGCAAGGAGCTAGGGCTGCAGAGGGATGCCTCCTCACCAGCCTGGTGCTGCTGCTGATCATGTTTGCCATTCAGGTTGGTGAACTGATCAAAACGAAGAAGGAGAACAGCAACCTTGTCGGTGGAGCAAGAGAGAAGAAGATGAATTGATGTTGCATAAACGTTTAACACTTCCAGCAACCGTCGCCCATATCAGAGCAATAATAAACGGTATGTCTCGTTCGCGGGAAAATCCCTTTTGAAATCCGTCTAGACGACTGCCTTGGGAGTTGGAATAGCATCTCCTAAGCAAAGTAGTAGGCGGTGGGGAGCCCCAGAACAGTCCGAACTGCTCTGCCGGCAATATTTAATATATTAATTGCCGAATATTCATTTATTTATAAAGTGTTCTTATAACCTTAAATTTACGCATGGGAATCAACAGGGACTCAAGGCACAAAAGACGTCTTACAGGAGGCAGGATGCCCGTTCACAAGAAGAAGCGTGCCTTCGAAAAGGCCCGCCCAGTTTCCAATACCAAGCTGTCTGACAAGCCGCGCATCAGGCCCGTTCGAGTCAGAGGCGGAAACTATAAGTACAGGGCTCTCAGGCTCAAGGAGGGCAACTTCAACTGGTCATCCGAATCCATTGCCAAGAAGACAAGAATCCTTGACGTGGTCTACAACGCCTCCAACAACGAGCTGGTCAGAACCAAGACCCTCGTGAAGAACTGCATTGTGCAGATTGACGCTACCCCCTTCAAGGCCTGGTACAGCGCCCACTACGGACTGGACATCGGTGTGTGTAAGCCCTGAAATAATTCAGCTAAGAAAGCCGCAAAGAAGGAGTCCAAGGAGGAGCCAAAGAAGAAGGTCTCCAAGCACGTCAAGGCTAAGGTCGAGGGCCGTCAGAAGAACCGCATTGTCGACCCTAAGCTGGAAGACCAGTTCAGCCAGCAAAGGCTGTATGCTTGCATTAGCTCTCGCCCTGGTCAGTCAGGTCGCGCCGACGGCTACATCCTCGAGGGCAAGGAACTCGAGTTCTACCTCAGGAAGATCGAGCAGAAGAGGAGGTGATGATGCCGCATATTTAAACGATATCCAAACGAATCCATAAATAAGTACGAGAGGGTCACTCCTGTCTCCCAGCCAGGTCGAGCACCTTTGCCTTAATGAACACGTCGAAGAGGTTCTTGGTCGCCATCAGGTCTGCAGTAGCTCCAGGGTATTTCAGAGTGAGATCTTTCTTGGTTGCTTCCTGGTTGGTGAGCGAGTGGAAACCCTCCTCCAACTGCTTGTAGCGCTTGAGAAGGTCATCCAGCTCATTGTCTCGCTTCTTGATCTGGGCTTCCAACTCTGCAATCTTGATTCGCTCTGATTTCAAAGCATTGGCGTGGTCACCCTTCAGACTCTCGAGATTATAATTGAATGTTTTCTGGCGTTAATGGTGTATGTACCTCTAGCCTGGTGCGCAGTTCTTCCACAATTTTATTGTTTTCCCTGTCTTTGTTTAGGAGTTTAGTTCGCAGTTCTTCTATTTCCTTTGCGTATCGCTTTTAGGCATCCTCAGAGCCTTGAAGACGCTTTTTCACAGCAGCGTTCTCCTTCTCTTTAAGGTCCAAGCTTTCACGCAACATCTCAGATTCTTTTCGGGATTGGTTAGTCTTATTGTTTAGGCCTTCGAGACGCTCGTTGAGCTGACGCACTTGGAGATCGTTGGCATCTTTGAGATCCTGGAGTTCGTTAGCACGCTGGTTCTATACTCTATTGAGTTCGTCTCGAAGATTTTGAGCTTCCTTTGTCGCAGCGGCTAAACTCTCCTTGAGATGAAGTTCAACCTCTCTACTCTGCGCACCCTTGGCCTCAAGATCCTCTTATCTATGGGCGAGCAGTTTGCGAAGGGAGTCGAGTTCCTGAGCCGACTTCGTATTTTGAGAGGCATTGAGGTTATTGAGATATTCGATGTGCTCTTCCTTTTCCGAAAGACGCTTCTTAAGATCACCAGAGGTATTTTCGAGAATTCTCTCGACCTCTCCCAACTTGCTGAGCAAAACTTCAATCTCTGATCTCAGTCGATGAGTTTCCGTTTCGTGGAGCTGTCTAGTCTGACCACGCTCCTTAATGAGCTGCTCCATCTCGAGATTTTTGATGTTGACCAACCCCTCGAGCTTATCAATTTATTGCTGCAGGCAAGCAGTAAAGTTCGCGTGATTTTGTTTAACAAGGTCTATCTCACTCTCGTGAACACCCTGCAACTTGGCTTTCAAGCTATCGAACTCGAGTTCACCCAACCTCTCCAGTTCGACAAGCTTTTGCTTGAGCATCTAATTCTCAGAACGCAGGAGACTGTTGCTTTCATCCAGATTCTGCTTGAGCTTCTGTTGTTTGATCAGCAGCGACTCGATCTCTTGGTTCTTGGCGCCCAGCGAGTCCTTGAGCCGCATATTTTCGAACTCGATGGCTTCGAGGTTGGCTAGATGAGTTTTCTTGATGGCTTCGATTTCCGAAAGATAGTAGGCTTCAAGCTTATTGCGCACGCTCTCAGACTCTCTTTTCCTCTCAGCATCGTAGAGAGCGAGTTCGCTACGTAACCGATCCTTCTCCTCTCTGAGTTTGACCACCTCGTATTCGCTCTAACTGTAAGCCCGATTGATTCGATTCTTGCTCTCCTCAATTTCATACTCCTTGCGCTCCAGCAAATCCTTAAGCTTGCGGATATCTAGTTCATACATCTCAGTGTTGCTGAGGTGCTGCCGTTTTAGATTCTGAAGCTCGACGTGCAGCTGGCTGCGCGTTTCGTTGATTTGGGCAGCCTTCAGGTGCTCGAGCTCGGCAATCTCTAACTTCAACCGCTCGTTTTAACCCAGTAGCTTCTTGATCTCGAAGTCTTGATTGCTGGTAATGCCTGCCCTCTGGGAGTTGACCATCTCGAACTTGTTCTTCATCACCTCGTAGTCGCTCTTGTGCTGGTGTAGCAGCTTTGACAGCTTCTCGTTTTCGACGAGCAGCTGTGAGTTATGCTTGAGCACCAGCTCGACCTTCTACTCCAACTCTGCCACCTTCTTGCATTTCGTTCGAAGAATGGCGTTCTCCTCCTCGAGGCTGGGCGAACTGATGTATCCACTGCGGTAAGGACTGATCGACACACGCTCTTTCATGCCTTTACGATTATTTTTTATTATACTGTCGGTTGGCTGCTGCGATTATAGTGATTCGCGACATCCAACCATTAAGGGCTGCGGGTCTACTATAGCCCTGGTGAATGGGATATATTCCTGCAAGTTTGCCTCCTCGCATTTCTCCGTGATTGTCTCTTCCAATTTCTCATACGTATTCTCGAGTTTTTCTAATTCCGACCGGCACCCTTTAAATATTCACCGTTCCCCGTCCAAATATATTCCCACCAGAAGAGTCGACATTCCAGTCGCTCAGCTGCAGCGATTGGCGTAGTTACACAATAAATAGGCATCAGATGAGGTTGAATTACTCGTGGGACAAGTCCATGTATAGCTCCAGTGGTTTGTCGATATTGTGCTTATTGAACTCCACGTGGCTCCACCTTGGGCTATCGAGGGCCAGTGTCAGCTCCCGTTTTTCCTGCACAGCAACATGGAACTGCTGTTCTTCCCGTTACTGCAGATGCTGCTCCAGTATTGTGTCCGAGATCAGTCCCTCGTCTATGCACAGGTTGAGGTGCCTCAACTCGGCAGCAAGGTCAACCACCATGGGAGAACCGTAGTGACTGATCCTCAGGTTGAAGATGATATTGTAGAAATTCTTGTACTTCTTCTCCATCTTCTGATGATGGGAACGGCACTGGTCAGCAGCACGCGTGCCCAAGAAGTCAGCCATAGTTTTAAAGATCTTATCCATGCGACGCATGTGTTTATTCTCGAAGTGGCTATGGTAGATCTCCAGGAACCAGTGATACCTTCGCTTTTCCATGGGGTTCCAGTGACCGGTTTCCCGGCCAGGCTCCACAAGCTTGCGAGACCTCACCTTGCCCTCCTGATCAGTAGTCTTTGCTTTCTTCGAGCGCTTGTGTTTCAAGGCCTGGGCAACCTCTTCCCTGCGGTCTTCCAGCGGGCACTGAATCTTGTTCTCCTCGTAGTGCTCGCACAAGCCCGAAGAGAAGGGGTTCATCCCATACGGCATCTCCATATTAAATGGTCCCGAATTAATAATATTTGGTGGGGCCTGCAGACCGCTTTTCACTTGTCACTTGACTACTCTTCGCCGACCGAAGACGTTTAAGCAGTGGCTCTCGGTAACGCACTTCTTTCGAACCTCCACCGATTCACGGTAGTAGCCGATCGGACCTGTTTAATTTGTGTGGTTTCGGGTGCTAGTCGTACTGTTGGGCCATGACGATCATTTTTCAGTCGAAAGTTTTGGAAGCGAGAGTATTGCTTAAGGGCTTGTTCCATGTTTCGCGCTGGCTGCTTGCCTCTTCTTTCATCGAAAATCGATGAACCTGGGTGTAGATCGAAAATTCTCAGATCGTTTTGAGGACAATCAGGACGCTATTAAGGTAGCATTGGTGAGTACCACTGACACTGTCTTGCAAATCTCGAAAAGCGAGCTGATTCGAACCATTCTCTGAGTAATTGTCTCGCGATTGAGTTAACTGGTTGTTGTTGTGAGTTGCCCTATCAGGATAAAGTGACGGCGATTGGATCGAGGTTGCAATCACCAAGTGATTCTTACATTTCCCTTGGTCTGAGCGAGCTTCACTGAAAAACGTCAAAGAACAGCTGTTCCGAAAATTTCAAGTTGATGAGCAACTCATTCTCGCCTTCAGTTGAAGTCGCTAACCCATATCAATACCTTTGTGGGCTATTCGAATGATAGCTTTTTAGTGGGTTCAACGCATATAGGGACAAAGGCATCCAATCGATCTCGGGGGTATTTTCCTGAGGACCTATGTGACTCAGTTTAGGCTTGCAACAGACGATAGCAGTTAGGAGATTTATCCCTATTTCAACTGCTGTTTAAAAACCCGAGGGCTTTATATCGTTTCTACATATTAACATACCGAAGGTTATTGGGAGCCATGACAGCTGTGAGAAGCCAGCCATTTGTTGATCTCGGGTTGATCGGCAATCGGTGCAGTGGTTAGGTTGGGAATTTGCCCGTAGTTATTTCATATGGAGTTCGAGGAAAGATGTCATCTCCATTGAAGGTCCCCGAAGCTCAGCAAATGGCTCGTATTAAGTGCCTCCAGCGACTGATTTGGAAGGTAAAAACGAAGAAATTATCAGTATAACAGCTCACTGAGCTACTCTCCGCTTGCGGATTTTCTTAATCTTCAGCGGCTTCCTCTCCTCGGCACTGCTTTGGGTCTCATCCTCTCGCGAGTCGCTAGCAGTTGCGTTGGTGTTGGCATCTTCTTCTTCCAGATCCACAATATTTAATTGAGGTTGGTTGAGACGCTGTTGGTTCTAACGACGCTTCTCCTACCGTTCCTTCATCTGCTCCACTATCCTATCGCGATAGCTCTGAGTCAGCTCCCGGAACTGCTCCTGATTGAAGAGCAGACCCTCCTCCGTTTTGATCATCTTCTTTACCAATGACTCCAAGCCATAGTTGACCGGACAGCTAATTTTGCCATCCTGAACCATAGAACGCTTGCAGTAGAAGCAGTTGAACTGGAGTTTTTCAAGGGTAAGCTTTAGGCAGTTTTCACAAAGGGAATGCCCACAGGGGAGCACTCGAGGCCTTGCACAATAGTATCCTTCGGCACAGACTGGGCAGAACACTTCTTCCATGTGTAATGAGTAGTTGGTGAGTTCAGCTAAAGAAAGAATTACAAATTGGAGGCCCTGGAGCACGAAAAAGGGGAAATCGTCTCTTTTGGCCATTTTCCAACAGGCAACTCCCAGCCAAAAAGATCAGGCGCGTTACAACATATAATTCTAGTGCTGATGATTGAGCAAGCCTCGAGGTAACAGCCCACAAGCTATCCATAGCCGATAGCAGAAACAGTCATTGTTCTAAAAGATCATTCGAAAACAATATAAGGGAACGGAACCATAGTCTCGATGGGCGCCAGTGAGGATCTAGGTGGTCAACCACCACTTGGAACCAATCATTAATCCTTGAGAGTTCGGAAAGATCAACTTCTTGAGGAAATAACTAATGGTTTGGATCGAAGTTGCAAGTAAATGAGATATCTACACGAACCATTGCGAAAATACAGTCAACCAGCCTTTGAGCTCATATTCGATGCGAAACTATCCTCGTAACATTCCTGGATGCTCTCCCCAGCTTGGTATCCTCTACCGATTATTCGCGGTTTTGGTCTCGCACTATCCTCCGTAAACAGGTTTCGAAATGGCTTGCGAGTCTTTTCCTCAGAAAATTGTTCTCCCTCTAGGGAGGTGCTTCCTCGGTCAAAGCTGAACTGCACTCCTTCAAGTCTTGCCTTACTGAAGTACTCGGTCAGTTGGCTAATGAGCTTTTGCATCTTATGCTATACACTCTCACCATTGATGGACATCTCCAGCGGCTCGTAGTTCTCACCCTCACCGATAATTTGCAGACAGTCGTTTACAACCGACGCATAGTCAGTTTCGGGGATCTTTGAGACCATCTTGCTCACTTCTTCGAGCTCATCACGAACAGTCTGTAGCCTGGCAAACTTTCCAAACAGAGTTGCCTTTTCCTTCTGAACCTCACTGATGAGATTCTGCTTGCAGGTTTATAGCTTCTGCAATTCCAGCGACTTCAACTCCTCGATCATGCCTGTGAGATAGTCGTAGGTTTAGCAGATTCTGCCACGCTCCTCCTCGATAGCCACAAAGTACTTCTCATCCTATAAGCTTGCGGCATGGCTCTTCAGGCACTTCTGCAGTTCCTTGGTGAGGTTGTTCAATCGTTAGATTTAGGATTTTCTTTTGAGAGTTCGATTCACATTGGGGTCTTGCCATCCACTCTCCAATAATTGAACGTTGAAGCCTTGCTGGAGCAGCATGATGGAGCACTTTGAGCAATAAAATAGTTCTTCTTCCTATTCAGAATTAACGATACGATATTTTGCCTGAATAAGTTGGTCAGTACCTTCTTGCCATCCTTATTTGCACACTCAATAACTCCCGGTCCGTTTCTGCTCTCAAGCATATTGTTGCTCTGGAAGGATTCCCGCAAATCTCGAGTAGAACCGAAACTTTTAAGATCTTGGTTGGAGGAGGAGGCCTTCAGTGTGGTGGGTTGGTTTGGTCGCAACCGTGATTGCAATGATGGTCGAGACTATTCGTTTCTGTTGCCATGGCGTATGATCTCTTGCTTGTGGAACGAGACTTTAGTAGGGATGACTCGCCCAACCTTGTTGTCCACACTGTGTCGAAAGAAGTTGTTTAGGTTATCTTGGCTATGACTGTAAGCTTTATGCCCTGCAAAGGCCATCCTTCTTGGTTCATCATCTTCCTGATGATTGTACTCGTCTCCTGGCGAGATGAAATGCTAGCGGCACTCCAAGTTGGACTGCCTTTAAGAGGTCTGACCTTCCTCAGTATCCCCAGACCTCTGCCTGCTCGAACCCATACCTAGCCTGACGGATTCGCTGCGTAACATTACAAGTACATAAGTCTGCAGCTGAGTCCACGATTGGAATCTTCGTTCTCTTTGAAGGTATCGTTGCTGTCTACTTCCTTCCTGAAGTCTCTGGAAGCAGTCATTTGAGTGCTGGAGCGAAGCCTGCTGTCGGTGGACCGCAACATTAAATTTGAATTTAATAACGATGGGTGGCTAAGCATGCAAATCGATAATATAACTTGGAAATGACAGCTCCACCATCCGGAACTGACATTGTGATGTCGATGTTACAGTTCATGGGGCTAATAACTAACTCCCCGTTCAATGTGGTATTGACACGCATGCAGTGTCAACCAGAACTCATCAAACAGAAGCTGGCAATCTCTCCTGGAGCAAGGAACGGGCTCGAAATGGTAAAGGGCATCTACAAGAAGGAAGGAGCGTTAGCTTTCTGGAAGGGTAACTTTACGTCGTTTCTCTACAGCTTGTCAGGAGGAGCAATTAATCTTGTTTGGTATGCATGCGGATTATCCAATACGTAAAAAGGGGATCTCTTCAACGGCCTGTTAAACTTGGGTACCTTCATGATGATCTACCCTCTAATGTACGCTGAGATTAACCTGATTAACAATACTAACCCAGGCTTCAAGTCATACCGTTCGGTAATCATGGAAGATCTCAAACAAGGGGGACATCGCAAAATCTACAAGGGATTTCTGCTGCACTACCTCCACTACAACGCGCTAGTACCACTTGGGATCATGTTCAATACCTATGTTGCCAAAAGGACTCCTGATAGTACCTACGCCAGAATCGCAGCTGGCACCACCTTCATCGCAGTCGAAACTGTCAAGTATGCTGTCCTGACGGTATGGAAGCGGCTATTGATGAGTGCAAACAACCCCAAACCATACAGGACCAGCTTAGAATGCGTAGCTGACATGATAGAGGAAGGCGGTCTGAGATCTTTCTTTCGAGGATATAGTGTGTACCTCGCTTACATAGCCCTCATCTCTGCTGGTATGATTTCTGAATTTGGTACGGGCAGTCCTCCTCAAAAGAACAGTCAACTGAGCCAGGAGTGACCAGCCCGTGAGTCTTTTGATACAAAGCTGTCTATATACACACCTACAAACATATCAGTTCTCTCGTGGATCTACTGGCTCGTACGTCTTTTCGTCCAGCTTCTCCAGTTTCTTCTTGAACAGTGTCGGCAAGAGACTGAAGAATCCTAAAGCCATCAGCACCAGTAAGTGCTTGAAGTTTAGGCCGATGGTTTCGATCTCCTTCAGAGTCATGCCCGTCTGCAGCAGGATGAAGTTATTAGGGATAAGTCCTATCGCGCTTCCGAAGAAGAAGTATCGATAGGGCATTCCTACCAATGGGCAACCCAGATTTACGAACCAGTTTGGCACCAGTGGGGTTAACCTCAAGAATAGCATGTACCAGAACAGGTTGTGCCGATGGTGGTTAACCATGTTCCTCAGTTTCGTAATCAAATCTGGGAAGTACTTGAATACCAAAGTCCTGCCAAGTGTATAACTGAGAAAGAAGCAGCAAGAAGCTCCAAGTACCGAGCACTACATTAGTCAGGAATGTTACTGAAAGTGCCAGGAAGAAACCAGGAACGAAACCAAACAGCGGTCCCGAGAGGATGCACAGGAAAATTGGTCCCGGAATGGCAAATGCCTGCAGCAAGATGTACAGGTAGACGAACGCGAACAGTACGTAGAAGGGGTAGTTCTGGGTGTACTTCTCCAGCACCTTGGTGATGTTGTACAGGTCCATGGGTGACTTGGGTATCCTGAAGATCATGCCACGTTCCTCCTCTGAGAAGTTTGGCATAAACCTCGTCAAGACAAACAGGCCAATCAGTGCAGCAACGAAAATTGCCAGGAGGATGTATTTCTTGTTCTCCTCCTTCTTGAGCTACTCGCCGAGTTCCTTGGAGTTTAAGTCCTTCATATGATATTGATTATTTCTATGATTAGGGACTTCGGGCTTATAAGATATTGACCATTTACGAGCACAGTGGTCAGCCAAGCTGGAAGTTTGATTTGCCTCCAGGAGGGTTGTGCACTCGCACAGAAGGCTTGAATTACTCCGGTTGGAACTGCTGCTGCTGATTGTTTGAGCGATCGACGCTTCGTGATTGGGGTAGGTAGCTGCCAGACCCCTGTGGTTCTTGGTGCGTGTTTTTGCGAGGTTCCAGGTTCTTATTGGTGTCCTTCCTATGGAAAATATAACCCGTACCAATAGTTGTAGCTGTTATCTCCGAATGAAATTTGAGACTGTGGTGCCCCTCGAATCTTGATGCATGCCTTTTCTTCCGTTCTAGGGTTGGAAGTATTTGACGGATTTGAAGGCGGACGAGGCGGTCTCTGCTGCTGTTGCTGTGGGGTTTGTGCCTGCTGAGGAGTTTCGAGTTTCTTTCTTTCATACTGCTTAGCCATCCTATCAAGCTCCTCGGGTTGGCTGGAGTAGATGTTGGTAGATGAGGGCACTCTTTGGCCTGGGGGAGGACCATACGATCCCTCCTGTTTTCCACTGTATTGAGCAGGGCTCGGCTTGAGTTGATAAATTGGCTAGGGATCTAGCTGGTAGTTTGGTTGTTGAGGATACTGAGGGGCTGGGTAACCACCTTGCTGAGGAGCATAAGATCCTGGTTGAGGAGCGTAACTTCCTGGCTGACCATACCCTCCCTGAGGGGAGTAGCTGCCTTGCTGGCCTTGGTTTCCATAAGTGGGAGCCCTACCATATGCTCCTTCCTGGCTGTTAGTATCCCTTTGCTTCCCCAACGATCTACTGTTCCTAGAAGGTCCATAGTCAGTCTTTTCGTTCGACCACCCAATAGAGAAGTGACTCTCACCTCCTGGTGCCTGTACAATCTTCTTCTGGTAGTGCTGTTCCGTGAAGTCAGTGTAGTTGGCTACGTTCTTGTTCATCATTTGATTTATATTATGGAAATCGCCCGGTCACTTGATTCCTTCGTAGCCATGTCATGCTTACTAAAGTGATTTCTGAGCGAAACTACCATAGATTTTGAAACCGTCGTGCCTGTGGTTATTAGCACCACCACTCTTGCTTTTTGAATTTATATTCGACGAACTCATGGATAGGCAAAGCATGGGGTAACTACCGTAGTCTATTCAGATCTCGGGCAGGTCCCGTCAAATTATCGAACAATCTGCGGGGAGCTGGAGGAGTACCACAAAGTAGGATGGGCACTGCAGTACACTCTTTGGTTATGTTAGGGCGGACAACCGCTGATGGGCATCGGCGCTGTCACCAACATTGACATCGTTAACCGACCCATAACCAACCAAGGAATCAATGTGAACAACCTTGGAAGCAATCCTGGTCGGCAGGTGTACGATCGCAACTACTATGTGAACAAGCTAAAGGAGCGTCTGCAACTGATCTACGGTGAGATCGAGAATTTCAAGAAGAAGGGAGAGGATATTACCAAGGAGCAGCACCTTTACAACAAGTTGGAGACGAAGTTTGAGGATCTGAGGAAGGAGGTGAGAAACCTCGAGGGACAGCTCGCAGACTATAACCTCACGATCGATAAGATTCGAGTGAACACCCGGCCTGACGATGTTAAGAACGCCTACTTCCACATGAAAGCACAGAATGAAAAATTCAAAGTGGAACTGGACCATGTATTCTTGGAGCGGAAGAAGTACGAAGAGGATATCGAGTCTATGCAAGAGCAAAAGCAGAACATTTTGCAGCAGATGGAGCTACGACTCAACGAATTAGACCCTTACCAGCGTACAGAGTACCAAAAATTGGTGAATGAAAACAAAGAGCTGACAAACGAATACCACGCAAGGAAGAATGATCTGGACGAACTCAATAGTCGTCTTGAGAACGCTGAGTCGCGACTGCGAATGGATAGCCAGAAGCTCAAAGGGCAGTTACTGAAGGATCAAATTGCAGAACTTGAAGGCAAGAAAAGCGATTTGGAAATACAACTCAACGAGGCAAACCTGAGCATTCCGGAGGCACGCGATCGTATTTTGGCTCGCATGAAGGAAGATAACAACACTATTGCAGCCACCGAAAAACGCACTCGCTAGGTCAAGAAGAACATCGAAATGTGCGAAAAGCGACTGCGATAACTCGAAGCGAGTCTGCTCGATAAGAAGACCGAGGAGGAGGACAAAAAGAAGTACGAGATTCTGTACCAACGCGACCGAGAGATGGACGAGTTCATCAACTCCTTCGACAAGAACCGCGAAAGTGAGATCAACGAAATGGCAACCATTCAGGAAACCATCACTGAGTTGCTCGAACAGATCACCAAGGTCCTCGAAATTGCTGGACAGCTACCCACTAAGGATACCACTTCAGCCTCCCTCAAGGGCGATAAGTCCAAGAACACTCTCGCTCAGGCAAAGACAGAATACGAAATGAGGCTGGGCAACCTCCGAGGCCTTGAGAACGCTGAATAGCGAACTGGAAAGGTATCTGTTCACCTTACCCTAGTAAATTGAGGAGCTGGAGTCCAAGATAAAGAAGATGCGCGAGGAGATAACAGACAAGTTTGAGAAAGTAGAAAAATTCAAGGATGACCTGCACAAGAAAAAGGATAAGCTGATTCGAGATGAGAAGGATCTGGAGGCTTTAAAATCAAAACTCGTCCCGGAGGTACCTCTCTAAGATAATCTTAGGTGCAGAAAATCTAATACGACTACAACATCCTGGAGAAAAAGATGCAGATGCATGAGGGATACGGTTCCTACACCGAGCAAGAACGAAAGCTGGCTCAGATGGAGGCCCAGCGCTACTACATGAAGAGCTACATTAACGTAAAGAGCAAGGATATGCGTTACGAGGACATCAGGACGGAGTGCCTCAAGTGCTGCGACGAGCTTAACAAGATGTTGCAGAAGTGATATCCCACCTGAATGGATACAACAGAGGCGGCAACCTATTTACGTCATCCATTATTACTTGGCTGGATATGCAAACAGTGCTCAAGGACGAGCGAAGCCGCATCGGTTTCGACGTTAAGAAACTCAAGAAGTTTCTCTACGGGGCTGATCTAGAGAACATCGAGAAGGCTGTCAAAAACCTTGTGGAAAAACTGCCCGTGAATCCTAACATCTACAATGAAGGAAGAGTGGAGATGATGAAGGAAGCGATTAGGCAGATGCCGCATGTGCTCAACAGCCTGACCCATACGAATAGTTCACCCATGATAGCCATGTTCTTGCACTCCCAATTCCAATCTCCCGGGTCTGTTCATTACGGCATGTTCATCATCTGTTTGAAGCTGTTAGGGACTGACGAGATGTACGAAGAACTTATTCCCAAATGTAGCTCTGGCGAGATTATTGGCTGTTACGCCCAAACCGAAATGGGTCATGGAAGTGATGTTCAATCTTTGACAACCACCGCCACCTTCGACGCGAAGACCGACGAAATCATCTTGAACTCACCCAACATCGCAGCAATGAAATTTTGGCCTGGAGACTTAGGTGTGTTTGCCAACCATGCCATCGTGTTCGCGAAGCTGATCGTTGATGGAAACGAGATGGGAGTGCATTCATTCTTGCTGAGGATCCGTGATCAGAACAGCAAACCTCTACCAGGCATCTAATGCGGCGATATTGGTCCTCACTATGGTTACATCACAAAGGACAATGGCTTTATGAGAATCACCAATGTAAGGATCCCTCGCAAGAACATGCTTAGCAAAGTGGTTGGATTGGGCGCTGATGGATCTCTTGAGGTTAAGGGTAACCCCAAGATAGTGTACGCCACAATGATGCTTGTAAGGAAGGCTATTTGCTCAGTATGGCCAAAGATGTATGCATCAGCCATCACGATTGCTTCTCGCTATTCCCTGTTCCGCAAGCAGTTCAAGAATGAAGCAGGTCAGGAACAACCCATCATTGACTACCAAACTCAGCAAAACAAGTTGATTCCTCTGCTGGCTGAATACTACGCCATCACAGTCACGGGACACAGGATCGATAAGCTCACCGATACCAACTTCGGTAGGATGATGAAAAAGAATGATGACAGCCTAATGGCTGAGACACATGCTTGCTTGAGCTTCGGAAAGTCTTACTTCTCTGATGTTGTGCAGAGGGGTATTGAGATTTGCAGGCTTTCGTGTGGTGGTCACGGTTACTCACAGTACTCTGGACTACCTGCCATTGTCGTGGAGTACGCTCCCAACATTACCCATGAAGGAGAAAATACAGTCATGTACCTGCAAGTCTCTCGATACATCCTCAAGTGCTTCAATAACGTAGTGGTCAAGAAGCAAGGAGTTCTCCAAAAGTCTGTGCGATACCTAGAGAGCTTCGAGTACCTCACCAAGAAGAAATGCACTGTAACCGATCCTGAAAACTGGACGATTGAGGAAGTGCGATTGTTATTGGCACAGACTACCTGCAGCATTCTGCATACCATTAACCAACGATATGCCGCAAACAAGGACAAGAGCAAGAAGGCACAAAACAACGAGGATTTGGGGATGTTATTGGTGGATCTGGCGATCTCACACTCAATCTACAATACCTACTATGCCTTTGAGCAGGCCATCGTTAAGTTCCCCGATGAGATTATCAAGCGAATCCTGTTCGATATGTGTCTGATCTACGGTATTGGGAACATTCTCCAACGACCTTACCCGCTTATCACCATCGAGGCAGTGCAACCCGAGCAGATCAATAGTCTACTAGAACGGAAGCAGCTGCTCCTGAAGAAGCTGCGACCTCACCTGATGGGCCTTGTCGACAGTTGTGCCGTCCCCGACGCAGCTCTAAAGTCAGCAATCTCCACAGGCGATGGAGTCTACGAAGTAACTTTGACATAAACTTAGAGCTTGCTCGACCTCGCTAAGAAGAACTCACTCAACCAGAACTTCGCTTCAATTACAGCTGCGAACATCGTTAAGGACGGAATGGCCCGTGCCCGTCTGTGACACCAGTTCTATTAATCGTAGAAATGATAAAGGAGTACGACCAGTTGGTTAAGTTAATTCTCGTGGGTAGCTCCGGCGTCGGCAAGTCTTCTTTGTTGGGCCAGTTCGCAGATAACAAGTTTGACGAGGGTTACTTCACTACCATCGGCGTGGATTTCAGGTAGTACATTGCTCGAAGGTAGGTTCAAAACTCTTCGCATCAACAACCGCAACATCAAGTTCCAGATTTGGGATACTGCTGGACAGTAGCGCTTTCGAACCATCACATCGGCTTACTACAAGGGTGCGGATGGGGTCATCGTAGTGTATGATGTGACCCAACCCCTATCGTTTGAAGAAGTCGATAAGGTGTGGGTAAACGAAATCGAGAGCTACGCCGACAAGGACATCAACGTCATGTTGCTTGGCAATAAGTGTGACTGCCCGCGAAAGGTGGTAAGCTAAGAAGTCGCGAATTATGCAAAAGAGAAAGGGTATGACTTCAACGAGGTATCGGCTAAGACTGCAGAAAAGGTGTTCGAATCAATACGAGACTTCGGTTCCAAGGTGGCTGACAGCAAGTCACAGAAGAAGATGGGAGTTGTGAAGGAGACCACAACTTCAGCGATACTTAGATAGACTAAGAAGCAGCCAGCTAAAGAGTCGAGCGGGTGCTGCTGACCCAACCGAGCCTGCTGCTGCTCCGTTGCACAATATATTTAATAATGAAACTCAGCAATATTAGGTCGAAGAGCCAGTACAGTGCCACTGGGGGAGCCACCGGTGCACCCAACAGTGTCAACCGTTCCTTCCGGAAGAAGATGGGCTCGCTTGCCGAAGAAAATGAAGTGCGTAACTTCAACAAGCCACGAGCCTCGGAGACAATCCCACCGTCCCAACCCCAGCGAATAGAGCTACCACTGTTCTTCAATACTCCCTGTCGCATTAAGAGTTCGAATGTGCACAATAGGCTAAACAAAACCTCCAATGAGCAGTCGGATAAGCTAAACGAGTAGAAGGTGGATACCGGTGTTTATGTGTCCACGATGCGCAGGCTCAAGGACTATGAAATGCTTGCATTTGCATGCCGTCGTGGTGGAAAGATTCGTGATGAAGGTCGCAGCTACTACTCAATCGGAGTTCTCTACGACAATATCCAAAAGTACCACAAAGCCGTGGAGTACTACGAGAAGTTTCTGCAAGTTTGCAAGAGTATTGGAGACAGTCACGGTGAGGCACTCGCTTACAACTGTATTGGCGTGGACTATCAAATGTTGGGCGAGAAGGATGTCACACATATTGAGAAGGCTGTAGAGTACCACAATAAGCATGAGCAGCTCGCTGACACCAACGGAAAATTTCTCGCTTCGATTAACCTCGGGCTTTGCTATGACAGGCTTGGCGACTACAAGAATAGCGTCTATTGGTACCAGAGCGCCCTCAAGCACTCTGTAAAGATGTCCAATCTAGTGGGACAGTCACTAGCAATAGGAAATATAGGAAAGATCGGCGCAAAGGGACTGAATGAGAATAAGGATAAAATGAAGGTATTTGTGGAGAAGTATCTTAAATTGGCGAAGGAGATGAGAGATGAAAAGGGGGAGATGAACGGCTGTTTGAAGTTGGGACTAATTAGTGGTAGCAAGAAAAACTTTGAAGAAGGCCGTGAGAACTTCCTGCGAGCCTTATAACTAGCCGAAACTGCTGGCGAGACGTACTTATTCTACTAATTCAGAGAGATCTATAACGAGGCAAAGTGCGGTATCGCAGTTGTAACTGCCGAGAAGGAGATGAATTCGTACCTGCGGCGCTTCACCAACCGACTAGACAACGATATGTACAAGCTCGAGAACTGACCTTGGTGGACATCGCTTTGATGATGGTTTAGTTTGGCCCTATGAAAGAATTTATTATGAAGCGATATTACCTATTCGGTAGTCCAGCGGTACAACACCTTGTCGAAAGAGTTCACGTGGCGTGCTTCCAACAGCTCGGTCTTACTCACAGTCACAAATTTGCTGGAGCTGTAAGTGAGCTGCAGTAATGTCATCGATTGCTCGATGAGGAAAACTTCTCAGGAGCAGTGCTAGCAAAACCGATGCAAAGGAGCTTCCCCTCCGTGCCAAAACTAGGCATTGCGAATAGACTGGGCACTATAAACACAATCGTAAGGCAATAGGGATTCCTGGTGGCATATAACACGGACTATGCGGCGATTTCACACTGCTTGGATAGCTACAGTGGTATCAAGTCCGCAGCCGTACTGGGCACTGGATCGCTAGCCAACACCATGCTCCATTACTTACTCAGAAGAAATATCGCTGTCTCTATGGTCTGTCAAGGAAAGAACTACAACCATTCAAAGAATTCAGAAAGCCTCAAATATCTAAAATGGCTGGAACAAAATTCAACCTCGCCCGATCTCGTCGTATCGACGTCCGCAGAGAATTCAGATATCGATCTTGAACCTTTCCTCATGAAACGACCGATCGTTATGGATGTGAATCCCGAATAACCGAATATTCAGCTCCTCAAGGAGGCATCCCACATGGGTTGCAGCCAGCTAATCACCTCGACGGAGTTCCTAATCCACCGAACACTCGAGCATAACTATCTGTTTACTGGTCATATGCTAAACACGGAGGGTAACCGACAGTCACTACTACGTGAGTTCCTCTACGCCAAGGAATCTGCCCGTGGATCTTGAAATGATATTGGTCGGTGCTTTACTGATCTTGTTTGAATGATGTGGATGGGCGCAACCAAAACGTATTTAACAGTCCGAGCCCCGCCTCAAATAATTATCGAGTTGCGGAGGGAAAAATGGAGCTACCTTAGGCCGATGAGGCTCCACCCAGTGAAGTGCACAGCTCCTCAGAAGAGCTGGAATTAGTCTCAGAAATTGAGTCTGAACAGGAACAAAAGCAAGCCAATGGCAATCAGACTGAATTGGTGAGGGCCAGTGATACTGTAAACAAGAGCGACCTATTTCGAGCGAGGATGACAGGAGTTGGTCTGTACTCCCGATTTCAGTTGCTGGAGCATAAGCATGTAACCAAATACACCCGAGACTTTCCGAATAGGGAACCTTCTGCTCCAAACCAATCCATACTCGAAGAGTACTTTGAGAGAAAGCAGGCAAAGCAGCTCGTCACTGCTAACCCACCCCCAGTTGTCCAGAATACCAACCCCAAACCTTATCTTTTTCAGAGGTAAGGCAGCAGTCGATGCATTGAAATTCCCATGCCGATCCCATCTAACGAAAAGAGTTTGCAGGAGCTTCCCAAACCCGCCCTTAAACCCTAGCGGAAGAAGGAGAAGACTCGCTTGAAGAACCTATAGAAGTACAAGAACATTGAAATATGCCCTGCGCCACAGAATATGGATAAACTAAGAGAGCGGGCTGTGTAGATGAAACTCGAACGTGAGTACGGTAATATTTTGAAGCGGCAGAAGCCGGGTGAATCTTCGAAATTTACCGAGGAGTAGATTAAGGTTTGGTTAAAGAGCGACACCAACAAGCAAGTGAGCACAGATAAGCAGCTCGCCCTGTCGTTTATCAACACCCATGTGAGCAATTATGCGCCACTGCTGAAGGTAGTGCTCACGCATAGCTTCGCCGATGATCTGTTGGAGCCCGAATGCAAGAAGATTCCGACAACGTTTGCAGATAAAGAAACCTACTAAAAGATCTTTTAGTTCCTCATCTTCAACGAGACAATAGCGTCGCTGCACAACAACTACCATGCCTATGGGAAGTCGTAAAACTGCCAAAAGCCGGTGCAAGCAATGATAAAGCCAGGAAGCATTAATGAAGACGGCTTCTTTACGTTCACTGTGAAGGAGTGCAACGGAGATCCCAATGAGCCACCGCAATACACCATCCGCAACCTTTCCTTGTCGAAGTATAACTTAGTGATCGTGTCAAGCAGTGCACTCTTTGACGCTTAGAGCTACAGCATCAAGGACTTCAGCAAAGGGTTTCTATTCATGGGTTGTCTTCTCACTCCCGAAAATAAAGAACAGTTGGCAGCGGATTCACGCATGATCACTGCCGTCAACGAATCTGCCTTCATTCGCAGTCGGGGGTCATCATGGATGAACGCTCATATATTCACTTTTGAGAAGGCAAGCACGTTCGTCAGAGAGTTTCTTGCTGTCAGAGGCGTGCAGTTTATTGACCTTGCAGAATTCATTTACAATCCTCCACTGATGACTCGCTCAGACCCAACTTATGTGAACAGGCCCGATGTGTTTGAGGGCTTCTTCGATCGGATGGTACCAATTTACAACAAGACCCAGCTCAAGTCAATCAAGTAGCTGTGCTTACGTGATCGAGGAATCATTATGCTGCAGGGGCCTCCCGGCACAGGCAAAACATCGACCTTGCTAGGAGTACTAGCTGGTCAGTACCACTACCTGAACAGGCTGGGACAGTTGGGTTCGACGAAGATCTTGGTCTGCACGCCTTCAAACACAGCCATCGACCACATTGTCAAGAGAGTGGTGGTGGAGGGTCTAATCTCAGAAACCAATGAGTATGTGCATCCTCGGGTTCTCAGAACAGGTTTAGTCGATACCAACAACGAAACAGTGAGATCCGTTTATTTGGATTATCTGTGTGAAAAAGAGTTGATAGAGTAGAACAAGCAGTTGGCTGAAGAAGTGAAGTGGACCATCCCTTAAATCAAGGATAAGATAACGGATGTTCTTAAGGAGATCCGTCGAGTGGAAATGGCGATGAAGAAAGGCGACGCAAAGAAATAGCTCGAAACTAAACACAAAGAACTGATGATGAAGAAGAGGGATCTTGAAGACCGTGCGTATCTGCTGCGAAGGAAGCGAGTGGACGATAAGTCGCGCTACAATCAAATCCAAAAAAGACTGGTCAACGATTCAGAGATTATCTTCACAACGCTCAGCAGTGCTGGCTCTGAGAGGTTGGAGAAGTACAAGGGACAGTTCGCCTGCTTAATTGTTGATGAGGCAGGCCAGTGCACTGAACCAAATCTCCTGATAGCACTGCAGTTGAATATCCCCAAGGTATTGTTAATAGGGGATCCCTGCCAGCTCCCAGCAACAACGTTTAGTCCAGATTCCAACATTACACTATTCAACCGAAGCATGTTCGAAAGGATGATAGATGGCGGGTTACGTCCCTATTTCCTGGATATTCAGTATCGGATGACTCCGCAGATCCGCTACTTCCCAAGCAAGTGCTTCTACAATGCCAGACTCACTGACGACTATTCGGTTAGAACGAGATAGTACCCTCGTCAAATCAAACATTTTTCAGAAAGCAATCTAATGTTCATCGATGTGAAGTACAGCTCTGAACGGAGAGTTGACAAATCGTATGAGAACGAGGCTGAAATCAACGCGACGAGGACACTCATCGAACTTCTCCGTGCGAATAAACTGAGTATTGGAGTGATAACTCCCTACAAACAGCAGATGCGCCGACTCCAATCTGCTTTGAGGCAGTTTGATAACGTCTTTACCAACACCATCGATAGCTTTCAGGGACAGGAGAAGGACATTGTAATCATAAGTTGTGTTCGGGCCAGTAAACGATGCTCTGAAAAATCATTGGGTTTCCTGATTGATGAACGCAGAATCAATGTTGCACTTACCCGCAGTAAATTCCTGTTGGTTGTTATTGGTAACGCTGACACCCTCGGGTCGAATGAAATCTGGGATGGATTCCTCACACACGTAACCAAACAAAAACAGTATATGCGGTTGGACGGGGAGGATCATTCAAGGGCAGCCCTCAAGAGATTGGTGTACGGGTAGCTCACTGCAAACGACAGGATTTGCGAGAGGGAAAAATACAATCAGCTGACTAAAGACGTCAGAAAGAACTAACGAGACTAGATCGATCTGGGCGATTTTGTGTAAGAGGGTCCAGCCAACATATCCATTGAGGACGCCAAACCGCAGCAGACTACTGTGATGCAACCACTAGTCTACGAGAAGCCAGACACCCAGCCAGCGCCAGCACCAAGCAGATCTGAAGATAACAAATGGTCAGTGGAGGCAGCCGGTAACAAAGATATCGATAGGACGTTGAATGCTATGTACGGCAATAAGAGCTTCTTCGAGCTTCTGCGGGAGATGAAGTGACAATACTATATGCTGGAAGTTAGCCCGCACTATAATAACTATTTATGGGCAACATCAATACGGCGGAGTTCGCCAGCCATTTCACGCAAAAGGAAATTCAGAAGCTGTACGCACGCTTCAAACAAATCGATTCGGACGGTAGTGGTGACCTGGACCCTCGGGAGATCTTCAACGTGCCGGAGCTGCAGCAGAACCCGCTGGTACAGCGAGTCATAAGCATCTTCGACATCAATAAGGACGGCAAGATCAGCTTCAGCGAGTTTCTCACAGGTATCCCCGAGGTAATGCAGGACTGGCTTCACTCTACGGCAACGATGAGGAGAAGAAGCTTCGGTTTGCTTTCAAGATCTACGATATCGATGAGGACGGCTACATCACCAACGGCGAGCTCTTCACAGTGCTGAAGATGATGGTGGGCAACAACCTGACCGATATGCAGCTCCAGCAGCTGGTCGACCGTACCATCATCAAGGCAGACCTCGACTATGATGGCCGAATCAGCTTCCAGGAATTCAAAAATATGGTTAAGGACCTCGACGTTGCCACCAAGCTTACGCTCAATAAGATTTGATTGGTCGGTGGATCCGCAACTCTCAAGATTGCTGTGGCTCGAGTATTTCACTGCTGGAGACAAGCTACCGGCTTTTTTGGGAGTTGCCGTGAAAGGGTTATGATGCCTGGCATTTACGTGCAACTATCACTTCTTTCAGGAGGGGATAGGCATGGAACCACCCTTCCCTACGAATTCGTTCAGCAGTCCGTGGTACTTGCTGGCGAGCACCACACCGTTCTAGTCGACGTACTCATTGTAGTTGAAGGCAGTTTCCTTGATGATGTTGTTACTCCGGCTGTCCACTTCCACAATGCTCATTGCCACGTCGTACATCTTGAATTTCAGCAGGACCTTGCTTTAGTGAGCCGGTCGAATCTTGTACTCTCCAACCTATGTGAGTTCAAAAGCTTACGAAGCCTCCCTCGTGCTTCTTGACGATGTCGAGACTCTCGTAGTAGTAGCTTGCGGCGTAGTAGAACACCACGCAAAACACCAGCAGGTAATAGTTACGCGGCCATGGCAGAGGGTACCAATGACTGAGCCACACGTTGATGGTGAGGAGCAGACCAATAACACACTTCACCAGGAAGATGCGGTTGCTCTTTCTAAACTGCGCCTTCAGGTAGTCGTCGGTGATCTCGTTGAAGACGCTTTGCACCTCGAACTGGTCGTACTTGTTGTAGAGGGCACGATGCTCCAGTGGAATCTCGGCTCGGCTCATAGAGTTATCAACTATTAATTATGGGTGAGAAGTCAGTTCCGCTACAAGCGGTTGAGCAACGAACTTAAGTGCAGGCGATGCTGCTCCCGGTAGTTCTGAACGGCAGTCTTCAAAATGCTGCTGTGTAGATACTTGCCAGAGAGGAGCTGTGGGTGGTACTTCTGGCTGAGGTAAGAGGAGAGTTGCTCCAGCAGTTTGTAGAGTTCATTGCTCTGGAGGGCTGCCACATCGTACTTTTCCGGAAGGTTAATCACAGTATATAGCAACTCCTTGAGTTCGCTGAGATCACCCTTCAACGCCTCCAAGGTTTGCATTGCCTAATTGTCCTGATCACGAAGCAGTCTGCAGTAATGATAGAACTTGTTGACCACTGCTAATAATTGAATATCGAAGGCAAGTTCGGCCTTCTTGGGATGCTTTTGAAAGAAGTCTCGAAGCGATCTTCTCCCCTTTTAGTCGTTTAGCAGTGATTTCTCGTTTTCAAGGAGATGCTTAGCCTGCTGACTATACTGCCTAATCTTGTCCTGCTGATGTCGGACCACTCGGTTAGTTAGACCATTCACATAGCGCTGTTCATTCTTAATCTTTATCGCATCGGTGATGCTGAGCAGCCTGCATAACACTCCCTCTACCAACCGTTCATGTCCTCCTTCGACAACGACTTCAGCTTTATCGTCTTAAATTTGTCTTGGATGGCGAAGATGCACTTGCTTTGGTCAACGAGCTGGACACTGCTGTTTTCAAGAGGCACCAAGGACAGCTTGTCTACGTTGGTCTTGGAGTACCTTTCTTGCTGATCTTGCTGTACATCAGGTAGTCCTGATGCAGCTTGAATTGGCACTCCTCAAACGTGTTCAGTCGATGGCTGTACTTGTATAGGATCCCCGACCTGATGATCTTTGCTCCTTCGTTCTCAACGTTGCTCAGTACCGGCATAGTCCTTTCCAATTCATTGCGGAAGTTCGCATTGTAGCCCATAATGAGGAACCCCTTGCAGTCTGCGTCTACAGTCTACAGCACCTGCGAGAACTTCTCATATCGGTTCAGTTTGCGTTTGAGTATCACACTATCCTTCTTGTTCTTGACAAGCAAAAATATGTACTTGCCTTCTCCTACTCCTGACTCCAAATAGCGGCTTACAGGCTGATCCTCGACCTCGATGGCCTGCTTGAAGTCACTATTGAGGTACACCACGATTTTGTTGGTGGGACCCTTCTTCTCGGTGGTCCGGAACATTCGGCTGAGCAGGTTCATGGTGCAATTTGCTGCTTAATTATTACATGCCGTTCTAGTAAGTGCTAATTCGACGCTTCTAAGTCGAGTGTATAATAATAATTCTCACTGTCGTCATGCTTAGTAAAGAGGAAGTTCGGGCCAATCGTTAGAAGCTACGAGCAGCATTGAAGGTGGATGTGGTTGAGGCTATGGTGGAACCTCGCCTTTCCGCCGAGAAATCAGAGGAAGCCTCTCCCACAAAGCGCCAGCATAAGAAATAGTCTATTATCCGGCAGCGCAAGAAGAGTTAGGACCTGTCTATCTTCGAGAATCCGTGTCGCAATCGAGATGTGTACATAAACTGCAAGTTCTTTGACTTGTTTGTGGTGGAGGAGAAACTCGGAGAGGGCGCACAGTCGACAGTAAAAAGGTGCACATAAAGAGCAACTGGGAAGGTCTTTGCAGTAAAACTATTCCGCAACAGCGACTGCGAACTTATCAGCACTTTGAAAACCCAGTATAAGATTCTGAAGCTTCTGAGCCATCCGAACATCATTGAGGCACATAACCTGTTTGTGAATGAACAGGAGCGCAACTGCCAGTTAGTGCTAGACTACTGTCCGTCCCGCCAGCTAAAGGAAGTATTAGATCAGGAGGGCCACCTAGACGAATAGGAAGTCAGCGAAATCATCGAACAGTTACTGCAGGCCATCAGTTACATGCATGAAAAGGGAATCTGCCACCGAGACATTAAACCTCACAACATCATGTACGACCGACTGGAACACTAAATCAAACTGATAGACTTCGAAATATCTAAACTGAATCGGAAGGTGGGCAACAAAGTGGAGATGTGGTCAATGACAGGTACCCTCTACTATAAGGCTCCGGAGATGTTTGCCGGCAAGTACAACGAACTGGTGGATGTGTGGTCGGTAGGCGTAACGGCTTATGAACTCCTCACTGGAAAGTTGCCGTTCATGCAGGAGTACCTCAACGATACGATTGAGGATATCAAAAACCAAGAACCTGTGTACCCCAGCACCCTCTCCAAGTTTGCCACAGACTTTCTCAAAAGGTGTTTGTGCAAGCAACCAGGTAAGCGTGCCACGGCCAAATAGGCACTTTCGACACCTTTCATTCTGAAGCGGGAAAGTTCGTCAATGATGAGTTCCCCGAACGCTCCCAAGCTTAACCAGTCCTTTGAAAGTAAGGGAAAAAGTAGCTGGTGTTGTGACGAGGAGGAAGAGTTTAAGTTCGAGCTCGCTAAGTGCTACGAAGACGATAGTTCAAATGGCTGCAACTTCCTGGACAGCAACGACATTGGAATTCGATGTTCCGACGGACATGAAGTCTGATTAATATTTTGATAGGCATGCTAATATCAGCTATGATCTTACGGATCGGCCACTCCCCACGGTTCGATATTGTCAACGGGGTTTCGATGGTGTGGGCGGCTGGTCGCCATCGATTGGACTTTCCTTGGGGGAATCCGAAAGCTTATTGGGGATACTGGTTTTATATTGGAATAGTTTATCCGAAATAGGAAGCCTCTTGCCTTCTTTGTTTGAGCACGTCTAGTCTCCCGTTGTTGCTGAACGACAACAGCAGTTTTCTAAGTAGAAGCAGTCAGTTAGCGACCAGACTTTCTCGAAGATTTGTCCCGGTGTACGAATGATCTGGAAGTCACGGGCCTCTTCCCCGAAGGTCTTTCACACAGTTGGACATGAGCAATCTTACAAGAGGTCAAGCTGAATTACCTGGGTAGCTTACATATTCCTTGGAAAGCACTTCGAGTAAATACTGAGCTTTTCCGATAAGCATGGTTAGGATTCAGGTGGCGGCTTGTGCTTCTGTTGGCGAGGTCGGTTGGTATCCAGACCGTGCTGATACGAGATAATTTCACAAGGCTGTGAGCATTTTTTCTTGAAGTGACCGGCAGCGACACCGCTGTTACCACTCACCGAAGAATTCATAAACGAGATTGTGCTGATCTTGGTGATGCGAACACGGGGACTGCCCTGCTTGGGTTGAGACTCTTGATCTAAGGTGGGTCGTGCCGTTCCGAGGCACAATGCATCGTCAAAGCACGGGATGATAACTTAGAGGGTTGATTAAGTGAGACTGGAGCCAAGCTTCGCGGTTGCCTTCTTTCTCCTTCGGTAGCGCTCCAACAACAACTTATTGCTGGGTGGAGGGTTACTTAATAAGTCCATCGGAATATAATTTATACAGTTGATGGGAGCACCGATCATTCACCGTACTGGACGATATTGTGGATTGAATGGTTGCGCGGCAACACGCTGCTGCTCGGTTATTGTGTTGCGGTTCACTCGCTGAGTTTGGAGGCCATTGCGGTGAATCGATGGGCCACGGATCAGCGGATTCTGTCTGTTCTCCGGTGAATGGACTAGCTGGTGGTATTGGTAGGCTCCCTCAGTGGCAGTTCCTGCCTGCTGGATTGGGATCTGCTAGCTGGGGATTCTAGCAGCAGGCTTTTTGAAGCTCGGTACATGGTTTAATGGGGGTGGTTGCCTATTATTCGGCCCTTCAAAGGGGTGGCTGACTGGATATATCGGAGACACAGGTGAATGCACCACAGTTGTCCTATAGTTTGGTTGCTGTTCTGGTAGCCTGTTGAAGGGATGATAGCCGGGGAGATAGTGTGACTATGGCTTTGGGATTTGTTGTTCAAAAAATGGGGATGATTTTTGGAAAGGCAACTGGGTGAAGGTCGGAACCTCCTGCTTATTGACGTCAGTCATGAGCAATGAGCGAACGAGCTTGTCTTTGCTGATGGATTGCTGATTTGGGAATGGAATTCGCTGTGAAAATGGACTCACTGCCGTTGCTGTGGTTCCTGGCCTCATCACCCCTTCCTGCATGCTAAACGGTCGGAAGTTTGGTTGTTGTTGCTGGTGGCTAAAGAACCTTTCGTGGGTGGGGATTATCAGCTACCTTTCAGACTTGTGAGGAAGTCCACGGCTGGATTGGATACTGCTTGGCATTGTGTACTAGCTTTTACCACGAAAATGTGTACTCTCCAGGGATGGCGCTTTCCTCAAGGTCTCCGAATCAATCCTTTCGATTCGCTGTTGAGGAAAATCATCGGCCTCAGACTTGATGGTTCTAGCAGTATTGGTGTTATAGTCTTCAAGCATGGCGTGGTGGCTCATCAAACGAGGCACAACTAGGTTTTCCCTTCCCTGCGCGTTCCGATGTAAAGTCTGCTCGTACAGCTGCAGATACTCTTGGGAACTATTGATTGGCTGTTAAATCTGCATTTGCGTGGAAGATAGAATGTGGTGTGTGGCAGCACGTTCTATGACACGCTCCTGGGCTTGCTCCTGGCGAACTCCCCTGTTGGTATTATCTCCAAGATTACCTGAGGAGATAAACCTTTGATTTCGGTTAATTTAATGGGCGAAAGGTGAATTTGGTGGCTGTTGTTGTAGCTGTTGCGGTTGACCGATGTTCGGAACAATTTGTCCTTGTCCCTGCCGTGGCAAAATATTGTGCATGTTCAACTGTTGACGATTCTGCTGAGGAAGCTGCTGTGGGGGGAGTTGTGGTTGTGATTGTATTACCATTTGCTGCTGCTGTATTGGTTGTCGGATGCTTCTATTAAGATTGACATTTTGCTGCTGCGGATATGATATCTGCGGTTGTACTACATGCCTTTGCATCTGCGGAATCTGGGCAGCAGTGGGTTGCTCTGGCTGCCTCTGTTGGAGTGACATCATCACGACCTCTGAATGCTCCAATGATGCTCGGTCTTTCAGAATCTGAGTCAGCTGCTTCAGGTTTATCCTTCGAGCAGGGTCCAAATTGAGACACTGGTTAATAACATACCTACAGTAGGGGCTTACGTGATCGGGGTAGGGCACCCCATGCTTGCCGAGATTGGAAATACATTCCATAATGTCTCCTCCACCATCGAAAGTGTGTCCCACGATCATTTCGTAGAGTACAACTCCAAGTGACCATACATCACTCTTTTAGCTGTAAATGTTCACAACGAAGGCTTCTGGTGCCATGTAACTGGGCGATCCAACATTGTAGAAGATCTTAGGCTTTGGAACACCCACAATTTCGCAGTAGCCAAAGTCGCTGATTAGGGGTACCCCACTGTTCATCAGAATATTGGCTGGTTTTAGGTCACGATGGATGATTCCCTTCTCCAGACAAGCCCGGTAGCCCTAGACAATCTGATCGAACAGCATTAACGCCTCATCCTCCACCAGTCGTCCTATGTTTCCACGTGGGATACCTTTTGACTGGATGCCGTCGAACAGGGTGCCTTAGTTGCAGAACTCAGTGAAGATGTAGCAGTAATCGCGTTCTTGGAAGATATCGAGGGTGTGGATGACGTTCGGATGCTTCAGCAGCTCCAGTGCTTTCTTCTAGTTGTTGAGTAGGTATTCTGTCACCTCGTTGTCAATCTTGGACATGTCGATGATCTTGCAGGCTACCTTCTCGCCGTTATTGGTGTTCTCACCTAACGTAAGTTGCGAGGGTACCCAGGTAAACTTCTCCGGTGGCTCCCTTCCCCAGAAGGTTGTCCAGTCGGAACGAGTAGTGATGGATGCGACGCGCGCCATCACCGCACAGCATCCTTGAATATTTAAAATTTTCTGCGTCTAGTCATTGCTAACATCATCTTGTGTAGGATATCGGGGCTGCTGGATCCTTTTTGAACGGTCGGACCCACTGGTGACGATAGACCTTGAATCCTTTATGCTCTGCCAGTTGCTGGGCAGTAACGTTCTTCGTAGCGCACTTAAAGAAGTTATTCACCATGGGGTAGTTGTTGGAGTCAGTATGCACCACCTTGAAGCCACAGTGTACCATACCCGCTAAACTGAGCATTGTGGCAAGTGTAGGGTGACCCCAACTATTGAAGTAAGTGCAGGGACGGATTATCAGTTAGTAGTCTTGGAAACGCTAGTGGAGTTTTTGAGGAACACTGATATGCTGATCAATTGGGAGTGCAATCAAGTTCTGCTTCGCGTTTCGCATAGCGTTGGCTAGTGTCAATTCAGGGTTTATTCCCTTTCCACGACCGTAGGAGACCACACCAGAACCGTTCCCCATAAAGATCAAACAGCGATGGCTCATTATTCGATTAAGGGTGGTGACCTTCGTGACTGTGTCCCTGTCAATCAGGAGGATTATGAAGTTGTCATCGAGTTTGAACATTCCCTGTTTGAAGTTTTCGTTTTCCGTTTCTTCTTCAACATCGGGACCTATCTTCTCTTCCTCCTCCTCCTCTTCATTCTATTACTCCTACACAATCCCCTGCTCCTCCTTCTTTTCTACCTCTACCAAATCTTCCTCCTCGTCGTTAAGATAGAATTACGAACCCTTGCCCAACACATCGCCGCTCTTACTGCTCTTGGATTTCTGAGTTTACTATTGCAGCTACTATGTAGTCCTGTGCTTTGATCTCTAGCCGGCGCTTTCTGAACTACTCAAGTATCTTGAGATCGTGTTCGGCAAGTCCAGGCTTACTGAGATCCTTGTATTCTCTTGCGTAGTTTGACACATCGAGCAGGTTGATGCGCCCTTTGTGCTTTTGGTTGAAGTCGTTAACGAACTCTCTGAATTCCTTGTCGTAGCTGAATCACAATAGCAAGTACTTAGCAGTTTGCTGGATTTTTGCTGCCAGCTCCTCTGTGCGGGTTTCCTTAACAAGTTTCTGCACCTTTTCAACTTCACCTGCAGATTGGTGGATGTTGCTCAACTTATTCTTTAGCTTGCGAGCATTCCTGATCATGGCATTGTTTTTATCGATTGTGGTTGAGGCACCGAATCGTAACACTCTCACCAGCCTGTACATCGATTGTTATTAATATTTAAGGTGGGTGGGATCATTCCTGCTTGTTGGCACGCTCCACAGCTTGTTTACGCTCCTGAATGAAGTCTGGGCCGATGAAGTTACGGAATATGTAGTTAAACAGCCATTCGGGGACAACTTGGTAGAAGTTTGCTTGAAGTTTGTGACTGACCGGACCGTTGGAGGTTCTCTCGTAAGACAGGTCTTTTAAGAGACCCTCGACACATTCTTCAGGTCCAATTGTGAGGAGGTCCTTCTTCTTGTTGTATGTCATAGGCGTGGAAACCTCGGATGGCCGCAACGATATGATGTCAAGCTCGGGATATTCGTAGCTCAAAGATCTGCTGAGATAGTCATCGAAGGCCTTGGAGGCTGAGTATACATTGTGTAGCGCCATCGGTAGTTCCCCTGAGTGATATCTCTCTTACCTGCGACTGATGCAAGATTGATGATAGCAGATTTCTTTTCCCTTCCCAACAATCTTGGAATGAACCGACGATTCAGCACTGCAATTGGCAAACAGTTGACGGTGATAAGCCTTACAATTTCCTGCTCAGTCAGCTCATGATAGGGGTTCAGTACATCTAACCCAACATTGTTCACTAGAACTGAAATATCGTAGGCTTTTAGCTGCGTCATTACAAGATTGTACCTATTCTGTCAGCGAGTCGAAGAAGTCTGGCCTGTGGGACTCAGCGAAGTCTGCTCTGATATATCTCACTTGAATCTTTGGGTTTAACGTTTGAAGTTCCTCCTGCACCTTTTGCAGTTTGGATTCAGTTCGAGCACAGAGGATTATGTTGAAGCCACGCTTGGCAAAGGCATGAGCAAACGCCCTTCCGATACCTATATTACTCGTAAGGTTACCGTCAGAGGAACCAGTGATGAAAACCCACGAGTTCTCCCCATATCTCTGCAATAAGTTTCTTCTCTTTCTCAGGAAGTTCTTGTAGACGAACCTCAACGTCTTTAGTATCTTGCTTAGGATCAGCAGAGCCCCCAGCAAGGAGCACAAAGTGAGCAGCTTCGGAAACTTTTGCAGCAGCTGGATGTAGATGGTCTGGAGGTGATCCATATCGGACAATAATTATCACTTGGCTGAGGGAATTCGTATCGAACCATAAAGTTGCTCATGCGAAATCTCGTTCGGTTCTACCAGCACATAGCTGACGTCGCCAACGCAACGGTGAATGTCACGAACAAGAACAGCACCACCGGCAAACCTCCTATGAGTGCACATACCAAGAAGATCATCGCAATAGTTGTGCTTTCGCTGTTGGGAGCGTTGCTGCTCATACTTGCTGTGTGGTTCTATATCAAGAGGAAACGTGCCTACGAGGACTACAACAAACGACCAGAAACATTTATCCGCAAGCCTAGTGACTCACAGATTCAACGCATCGAGGAGTCTGAGTAAACGTTCATACGCTAAGAGTACTATAACAGGGCTTCCAAGGAAACCAAGATAGAGAGTAAGAATCTCGCAGAGGGGCGTGTTTATGAAATTAGCTTTCAGCCAGCAGGAGGGAGTGAATGGTGTTCTGTCAGCTTTACGAGATTGCTGGAGGAAACAGCCTACTTCGAAGTAGAGTTGATGAGCACCAAGGGCGAAGTCATGATCGGCTACGGGTGGGCCCCGGATATAGAACGACGATTCGACAGGAAGAAGGATATTGGTACAGTCGCAGTCGGATTTTCGAGCCTCGGAAGAATCAAGAACAACGGTATACTCGTGGACAACTATCTCCTACCTGGCAATTATGGGGACTGCATTGGCATTGGCCTCACCAAGGAAGACAAGAGGGTATGGTTCACTTACAATGGTGTGCTTATGAACTAACCGACTGCAGCCGAACAGGAACGGTGGTTCCGACAGAATGTTGAGCAGCAGCTGGAAAAATAGAAGAGAAAAAGAAAGGCACGTAGCTTCATCGATAAGCTGCTTGGTCGTCGCACCAAACGCCAAAAGACCAATCCGATCATTTCGAAAGTGGAACTGGCCCCTCGAAAGCGCACCAACGACGTTAGCCTGCAACGCCAGAAAGTAGCTCTGCATGACAGCACCTTTGCATACTGTGCCTTCATCAGCTGCATAACTGATCGGTAGTGCCCAGTGCTCGTCAACGTTGGCGGACAGTCCTTTCGATTCCCGTAACACTAATTCAAGGAGGGCCTGTACAAGTAGAAGTAGGAATCCTCCTCGGAGGACATGGAGGAGGAGCAGGCTTCGAGCTGACCGCCAATAATTTGTACAATTGATTAATTATTAATTGATAATATAATCCACCATAAACTACAATGGGCAAGGAAGCTAAGGAGAAGAAGCCTCTCACTGAGAACAGCATCGACACCACCGTGAACCTTCACAGGCTGACCCATAGCATCCAGTTCAAGAAGAAGGCTACCCGTGCCGTCAGGGAAATCCGCAAACTCGTTTCAAAGCTCATGAGGACCCCCGATGTCCGCATCGATTCCAAGCTCAACGAGTATATCTGGTCGAATGGCATTCGCAACCTCCCTAAAAAGGTTAGGGTTCGTGTCAGCCGCAAGCGCAACGACGAGGACGCCTAGAAGAAGAGTGAGTGGTACAGTCTTGTGCAGCACATCGATGTCGACGACTTCAGCAACCGCCTCACTGAAAAGTCGAAGAGCTCGTGATCCGTATTTAAATCATCGCTGGCCGACCAACCTTGCCTGACAGTTAGCCTTATCCTATTATTGCACTAATGAAAAGCTTTGCTAAGCGCCTACAATAGCTGCAGTCCCGGGAGCGTATGGAGAGCCCCCAGCAAAGTACTGCCTTGCGTATGCCGGTGCCTGAGACTTGTCGGAGCCAACCTCGAAAGTCGGTAAGTACCAGGCAGGAAATCGACCATTTCCATCGTAACTTCGAGGACTTGCAGAATACTCTCAAACTGTTCAGCAAGGAGAAGCTTCCGGCAGACAAGCCACTTATACGCGAGGCTACATCAACAGAAAAGCATCAGCCACTTAGGCTAATCGAGCGTAACACTGTTGCATTTACTCCCAGCCGGACAGAACGGAAGGAGTGGACGAAGGAATCACCAGATTCTGCGCAATTCTTTAAGCCCAGCTCCCCATCCATGACCAAATCGGTGATGCTAAAGAAGTCTGGCTAGGGGAAACCTGAGCAACCTACCAGCAGCACTGATAAACGGGCAGAAAAACAAGGGGTTCGTGGTAACACCTTCTCTAGCCGGATAGGAGGGTCTGCGTCCAACAATGGAGTCATTGTAAAGCTGGGACTACCCAACATCGGCAACACTTGCTACATGTACTTTCAGATCCTAACTAGAAATTCCACAGTTCAGTGCCTCTTTCACTTGCCCAATTTCAACAAACTCTTCGAGTCCTAGTAGCTGTAGAACCATCTTATCGAGCGTCACCGAGGAGCAGCGGTTCGCTACGCATAGCTCTATCGGAAAATCAAGCGGGGGGATAGCTAGGACCTTTCAACTTTCTTTTTGAAACGGGCAGTCTGTAAGTCACTGTTATAATGTAGCTAAGAAGTGTAGTTTGTTCCAACAATGGAACCAAGAGGACGCACACGAATTCACACAGCAACTTCTCGACTCACTTCACGAAGACTTGAACCGAATTGAAGTAAAACCAGCCTACCGCAATATGGAGGGAGATCGTAAAACGAGAGTCTTGGCTTCTCTGGCGACAGAATACTGGAACTACTACCGCAAGCGCGATGACAGCCACGTCACAGACTTCTTTTGCGGGCAGATGTTCAATTCGGTCGTGTGTAACGGTTGCGAGTTCTAAAGCTTGAGTTTTGACAACTTTCTCGATCTAGCCCTTCCAATGCCTCGTGGTGCCAAATCCCTTGAGGACCTGCTGGACAGCTTCCTACAGGTCGAGCAACTTAGCGATCCATACCTCTGCTCAAAGTGCAACAAGTATAACAAGTGCAGAAGAAAGCTGGATATCTGGAAAGCGCCGAAAGTACTGATGGTGCAGCTCAAACGCTTTAAGCACGGCAAACTAACTAACGAAAAGATCAAGGAAAAACTGAGGTTCCCCCTTTAAGGACTGAACTTACGTCAGTTTATGGCACTTTCAAGTAATTGGCGAGCCTATTCAGCAAGACGACAGCTCGGCTGCATTTGCGCAGTATGACCTCGTGGGTGTTGTGTCACACGTTGGAGGGATGGAGGGTGGGCACTATTACGCACACTGTCGAGATCAACAAAAACGATGGTTTCGCATCGACGATGAACAGGTGTTCGACGTGGAGGCAAAGGAATTGGGATTTTAGCGTGAGGGCAGCGAGTTCGCGTATATTCTGTTTTACTCACGGAAGGACAATCGATGACCTCACTGTTCTCCGATCGGCCCGGGGCAACAGATTCTGATGCAGCGCATTCAGCCGATTTTAAAATTAGGGGGGGCCGATTTTAATCATTAATTAAGTTCATAAACAATGAGAAGATCAATAACAGCCCTTCTCCTTGTTTCACTTGTGTTATCTCAATCCAACGACTCTTTCGAGAACCTAATTGGTCCTCCAAACGCTTCTGTTGTCGATCCTATCGGATAAAATCAAAAGGCCGAGACTAACACTGTGAATGGCTTCTTGCTTGCTCGACCAAATAACGGTGGAACACTCTAACTTAACAAACTGTTGGAAAGCCTTAGGTCTTCTTCGACTCCAACTCCAGCTCCAACTACTCCAGCTCCAACTACTCCAGTTCCAACTACTCCAGCTCCAACTCCAATCTCGCCTTCAGCTCAGGGAACTGCTTCTCTACAGTTTGCTCCATTGGCTACAAATGTCAACATGAGCGATCCTGTGGAAATCGGAGGATATCTTGTAGGAAATATTGCGAGCGATCTCCGCTCAAATTTCACTCAGTTCCTCAGTCCCCCTTCAAGGGATAACTGCTGCATAAACCAGATCCCCATTGAAGTCTTTAGCGAGAACTTCGAGAACACAACAGCCCTGTCCAACCTGGACTACAAACAGTTCAAAGGGCAGGGAGCACCGAACCCAGGCAACTGGAAAATCGCAGGTTCAAGTCCAAGCCCATCACCCTGGTCCTACCACAGGTGTCCATCAAACGGAAAACATCTGTGGGTGAACGGCATCAATAGTAACTGGAACCCCTTCTACAGAAGAATATTCTGGGGTAGTAAGGTGGTCGAAAAGGGCGCTTACAAACTCTGCTTCAAGATCCGAAACCTGCCGCAAGCAACTTGGGATGCAAAACCCTTCGGTTTCGTCGCCTTGTACCAAGACATTGCTAAATCCAACTATTTCTGGAATGTCAATCTTCCGACCTCTTCCGGGTGTTCTTGGAACTCCATTTCAACCACCAAGTTCGCAGCCGAAGCAGGAACACTAAACTTCACCATCTACCTCTACAACGGTGAGACTGAAGACGGAAACGATTTGGTTATGGACGATGTTAAGCTGATCCGGCTTGCACCACCCGTTCAGCAGCCAAGTTTCACCTACAGCATTCTCAATTTCGTCGGCAATAAATACGAAATTAGGCTTGCTTCGAAGCAAACAGCTGCGTTCTGCAAGGATAACTTCTACCTCCGCACCAACAACAATCTGTTTGTGCTAAATGCAGCCAACGTGACCATCTCGACGACCAACGAATATACCTTCCTTGGTCTGCTCACCAAGACTAACTATGAAATCGGAGTTAAGCGCGTTTGCGACTGCAACGAGGATTCCTTCTGGCGATTTTCGTTCAACCTGAACCTCGATATTTTTACAAACGCGGTCAACGAGGTTCGCTCAGTACTTGTCTTTGGCCCCGACGAAACTGCAGTACCGCAAAATCCCAGCAACCCAACGTCGGGGTTATCTAACTCTGGACTCTCAAACTCTGGACTATCAAACTCTGGACTATCAATTCAGAGCCAGTCGAACGCGCCCTTCGACGGATGATTATTCGTGCAGAAATGTAAGCTATGGAGCATCAGACGAGGTTGTCCCTCACCTCCTTGGAATATCCCTTGTTGCAGCAGAAGCATTGTAGACAGCAGTACAGGATACCGATGAGCAATAGCGGTAGGCAGATAAAGAAGATCTCTACTGAGCTGTAGCTAGAGACCACGAGCATGGAGTACATCACCGAGGATAGGCTGCGTTAACTTATGAAGTACAAGAGCATGAAGAATCCTTTGCCGATGAGCGAGTTCATAAACGTGAAGTTATCCACTATGAACTTGACCTTGAACTCCACGCAAATTTGCATGATCCCCAGCAGTATCATGAAGAAGGGTGAGAGCACCATGAAGAACTGCAGACCCACGAGCTTGGGAAGGATAGTGAAAAGCCCTAGCGCTCCGAACCCGATGATGACGAAGCTGCATAGGTTGCTTGGTACCCCACCACGTAGTTAATTATGCGGATGGCCTTGGCCAGTTTGCTCGCCTCAGGCTTAAAGTTTGTGTAGGATTCCGACATCAGAATTAATATTGGTATTCAACACAGAGCGGGTGGGATGAAACACTATCGGACGGAACTACTGTGTGACGACCGTATTATCTACATTAACTGACCCGCATCCCAAACTCAATTACTAGCTATCCATCACACCGATTACGGGTACATGCGCAGCTTGCCCATCGCGTAACCACCCACCCGAATCTTTGGCAAGTCGAAGTTGCACTTGCGGCGTAGTGCCCGCCAGTAGATCTATGCCTCGATGATGATGTTGCACAGGATGAACAGAGTATGGCTCGCGAAGGTGAGTACGATTAGTAGGTACACCATGTTAGTGATCGGTACCAGTGGTAGGTAATTCACGTATTTCTCGGAGAAGTTCGAGAGAGCCACGTAGACCAGTAACTTGAACGTCTCACTGGCGTACAGTGACAGCCGAAGGTACTTCCGTTCGTACGGTTCGGAGTACACAGCAAGTACCAGCCACAGTGCTTGGGTTATTCCGACAGCAGTAATCAGCGTGTGCGGCTTGTCCTGCAAGCAGACGTAGAGGAACGGCAGGAGAATCTTCTTACCTGCCACCCAAAACCAGTAGTACTTGCCAATAAACTTTCTGTCGTTGCTCAAGTGCCAAAAAGTGCTGTAGCTTTGATCTCGGTATTTCTCCTTGAGGAGTGACTGCTCCTTGTGTTGCTTGAGGAAGTAACCAAGTACAAGCACCACAAAGGCCACCATGATGCCACAGAACATAAGTCCGAATATCGAAAAGGTTGTGCTGATGTTCAAGTTGCTGACCTGGATTGCCGTATTGAGGCTGAACTCGATCAGGGACATGTAGAAGGCGTGGATGAACAGTCCAAGCCAGCTCATGTTGAACAGCTTGTTGACCCAGCGATACTTGAGGGACTCGGGATCCTTGGCAAAGCAGTTACGAATGGCCCGGAGCACAAAGAGCAGCCCGATGCACCCACCGAAGAGAAGGAAGATGTTAAACGAGTTGGACAGGAAGTTGGTCGTTTTCATCATGCTGCGGAATTTGTTTTGGCTTGTTTGATAGGTGGCGAGCAGCACATCTTTGTTACTAAAGACGAAGAGCGTGGACTGTGCCATACTCTCAAACAGCTTGGCGATGCTGGTAAAGTTAAACCAGTACAACTTTGCCAGGAAGGTATGCAGCTGCTGTGGGAACTGCAGATTGATGAAGACCACCAGCGATATTTCTTGGAAGTCCTCGATCATGCGGTACAGGAAGAATCGCATGCCCTTCGTGCACGTTGTGAACGTAATCAGCAAGCAGTTTATGATCAGCAGCAGCACTGCTGCAAGCGAATAGTTAGTGCTGGTTACTGCAGGCACGCAATACCCGTCCGTGCTTTCGTCCATGCTGTTTAGACATTCGCAGGCACCGGCTATCGGGTCTCCGTTACCTACTCCGCGCAAAGGGTTACATGATATACATGAATTGTATTCGTAGCCAGTGCACTACGCGCAAGTATAGTAGCAGGGCTCACACCTATTGACTTCGAGAGCATAGAAATTTCCCGGAGAGCAAGGTAGGCAGCTGGATAGTACTAGAAGGGCTGCCAGAAGCAATAGCGGTAGAGTTTTCATTGCCGGTTTACTATTGCCACACAGGAATTTATTATAAGGGTAGTTGCTCCTGCAGTCGGTGTGCTTGCAGTATTTTAAATGGGTACTAAAACGTCGGTGCTGGTTGAACCACCGAAGGAATCGGAGATGTCCGACATGAGGCAGGGCTTCCATCTCTAGCATCTCGCTCGTGAGGAGGTGGAGATCTACACGATTTGCTGCATTGAAGTGCGACGGGTCTACAAGGAGGTACTCCTTCGCAGAATACAGTGGGAAGATTTGGAAGTCGAACTTCGAACAGAACTGTTAGGAGCTGTAGTAGGACTACAAGTGGATTACTGCAGTACAACGGGCCTATGAAGCCTCATCCGAGCTCACCCGAACCGTGTACTATTCAGAAGTGCACGAGTTGAGAAACGACTTCGGCAGTACCGTCCAAACATATTCAGAACGCGCAGTCCGATCAGTCAAATCGATGATGCCACCTCAGCCCCCCACCAATACAGACATCAAACACCTTCTCAAAAAGTCTGTGGTGTTCATAGAGTAAATCACAGATAGAACGAGACCGAGACCTCGCACTAGCATTCGTATGTCCCGCAACGCCAACCGATAAACTATTAAGATCTCCAGCAGCAGAGTAAACGTATCGCCCATTAACAGAACCTCTGGTGCAACAGTGATCGAGGAAAATATGAAAGGGTTGTTCACAATTACAGAGAGCAAGGAGAGTATCTGCATTTCTGAAAGGGACGTCCAGTCAGCTGAATCACTGATGTTATTTGTGAGCTTCACTGAGATTCTGGAGAAGCACTGCGACGATCCATACAATGCGCTGTCGATAATCAAAGAAGCTTTCATTGAGTACATCCACACTCACTATGGCAAAATGAAGGTGGCGTCTGAGAAGGAACTGGAACTGCTGACACGAGATGTTCGGCAGTTTGTCCGCCTCTTCAAGGTGACAGTCTACGATTACTACAAAATGGAGATGCTGGAGGAAATCTTCCCATAGCAAAATTTATTCAGCGAAAACAATGTGACTAACGTGGTGACTTCCATCATGTTCAAGGACAGCTGCCTATACAAGGTGATCTACAATGCTTATGAGAAGGCGATTGATGGGAGAGAAGCTGCCATCCAACGTGCCATGCTTAGTGGTAAGAACTGCAGGCCGGAGGAATTCGGTGTTAAAGACGAGTACTGCTTGAACTAACGATCACTGGAATACGCTCGGCTAAAGTATAATGTCGAAGCAATACCGCTTAAGTCAAACTCCTTGCCGTATGAGCGGTGCATAAACAAACTCAGACAGATCGAAGAAGTTCGCACACCGATATCCAAACTAAAAGTGATAGTCGGCTGTGCTGACAAGATAACTCGGTGCATCAACGAATTCAACCGGATGAATGGCATTCCTTCCAAACAATCGATGATTGATGCCGACCAGGTGCTGTCCATCTACTCGTACATCCTCTGCCAGAGTCGTGTACGCAACATAGAAATACACTTGCGGATGGTGGAGAATTTCAGCAGTGAGGAACAACTTTTATCGGTGACGGGATACTACTACTCGGTACTACTGTGCGCAGTCGAGAGTGTGCTCACCAGGGAATAGTCTCAGACGAAGTTGGAGTGCATCAGTCGGCGCAGCCTCGGCGACACCAGCAGGATCATGATGACGGAGCCGTTCGACCAGACTTGATTGTAATTTTAGTTGCATCACTATCATGGTTTAGGCTTGCCACCGCGAACTGGCTTCACCAACTTCGAGTGGGCGAACTGTTTGAGTGCTCTAATTTCCTTGGAGCGGGTAATCTGCTGCTTGCGGTCCAGTGACTAGTCGCTATCCTACTCGCTGTGCTGCTTCTGTGCGAGTTCTTCTCTGAGATCGGTTATAGCGTTTTCCATGGAGGCGATCAGCAAGTTCTTCTTTTCTATCTTTCGACTAAGAATAACAATGGTGGGTACAGATTTATGGCATTTTCGACCTTCCACTTGCTCTGCTCTACGAACAGGTCGTAATAGACAGTGGTTAGCTGCTGAATGTTGTTCTCGAGGCTGCTGATCTTCTTCTTCAGGTCTTTTTAGTTGCGTTGGAGTTGATCTTCTAACTTTCTGCGGCGGTCGCGTTCGCCTTCATAGTTCTGTTGCAGCTACTGCAAAATTGCTTCGGTGATGTGGCTAGATGCCGCTTCGGGTTGTGGGGAAGAGCCAGGAGCCTGCGCAGTTTAAGGTTTGCCAATCATCGGCTCCAGGAACTTCTTTAGGTTCTGATCGCTGGTCATTTCGTATATCTTGCGGGCAAGCTGCTGTGTGCTTTCTCCTTGCTGAATAGCTTCGTGAGCTTAATTATTGGTCTCAAGAATGACAACTTTATCGACCAGGCTTGAGTTCTCTCGCTCCAATTCTTCAATCTTGGCTACCATCTAGCTCATCTCAACCTTCAGGTTGTTGATCTTCTCCGACTGTACATTCGTATTGTTCTTTTCAATTTCCAGCTCATTTTCAAGAGTCTTGAACTTCTCATCGTCAGCTTCATCAATGGACACCTCCACTGTTGCCTATGGGGTATTACCGATCGGCAGCTTTGCCTTTAGATCATTCTTGATGTAGTCCTCCAATCGAATGATCTGACGATCCTTGTCAGCCAACTTCGCCTCTGACTTTTCGAGCAGCATTTGGAGCTCAGCAACCGTCATTTCACGGTTGATCTTTGGCTTGTTCTTGATGTTCTTCGCAGATACACCGAACCTCAGAGTCGAAAGAGTCTCTGCTAAGTTGTACTGATGCGGTGAGCATGTGACTATCAGCGTGGTTTTGGAGTTACCACCCAGGGATTCCTGTAGCACACGTGTCAGCTTGGAATCTCGGTAGGGCACATGCGTCGATTTGCCATCAGTCAGTGCATTGATGACCTTTCCGAGGGTAGCTAAACTGGTGTTAATCTTCTTGGCTTCATCCAGCACCTTACCCTCCGCACCCGTCTTCCCCACCTTCTAGGAACCAGCCAAATCAACAAGATAGAGCTTACCGGTCTTTGCAGAGAGATCCTGGAGATTGTTTTGGCTGATCGTCAGTATGAAGATCATGTGCGATCTTGAAGACCTTTAGTTCATGTTAGTTGCGCAGATAGCCCGATTCACTTGGGCGATCTTCATCATGTCGAACACCTCCTCTGGCTCGGAGATATAATTCTCAGTGAGGTCTTCGATGTAGATGCCCTTCTTCTTATCAGAGCGAATCTTGAGATCGGATTTAGATACGTCCAGGAGATCTCGAAGCTTCTCCATGTACAGTTCCACCATGGACACCCTAATTCGGAACTCCAGAGAGTCAGGGCTATTGGAAATCGAATCGAACACATGGCGAATCTAGGTTAGGTTGGTAGTACCATGCGCGGGATGATACCAGCTTCGAGTCCGCCATCGAGGGACGAGCCTTCCATCGTGTGGGTCTTTCCGGAGGCCGTCTGCCCATAGGCAAACACCGTACCGTTAAAGCCTTCCAACACACCATCGACGACTGGCTTGGCGCTGTACGTATAGACTTCTTCCTGCGTCGAATTCATGTCAAATGTGCGATCGAAGTTGAAGTTGTGGTTCTCGGGTTTGTCGTTTCGCTGCTAGCGAATGACTACTGTCTTGTTGTCGTAGAGTTCGTGAATTGTCGATGCGCCCATGACCTTCTCCTTTTCGTTGAGTGGGCGGAATCGCACCACCACTCGAACATTACCACTGCTTTGTTGGGACTCAAGCATTTAGGAGTTTGTATTTCTTATCGTTATTATAACGATCGTAGTGACTAGGCACTCAATACACACTCAGATTGTCATCTTATCGGCGCGGTGGTCCTCCGTGCCAGCGTTGGTGTCGATTGTCCGCATGGCCAAGTCACTTCGACGCGAATTGTTTGGGCGTTAACGGAGGATGTCATCGAGTGCTGGCGTGTTGTTCTTTGGGCATCTGTCCGTATTGCAGCTATTTCGGTGATTTTCCTTTAAGGCTTTCAGCTCGGTGACCAATAAGTCATTGCGGAACTGTTCCTTCACGAGCTGGTCTTTGAGAGAGAGAGATAGTTGCTACTTCTACTGAAGGTTCTTTAGCAGGCTTTTTAAGTTAATCTCAGAGATTCGGTTGGCACTCTCCACTTATTGAGACAGGAACCGAGCCTTTTGAGATTCTTGAGCAAGCTTATCAACTTCTGCCTGTTGATTATTGTACCGTTCGCAGGCTTCGTCGAGTTGGACCTGCATTTCCCTCACCTTATCTTCGCTGAGCTTTTGCCGGAGTTTATGCTCCTTAACTGTCCTTCTGAGCTGCTCGTTCTAGCTACTCAGCGAAGATAGTTGCTGCTCTAGTAATGGGTCTTTCAACCCACCAGAAAGCCTCAATTCAAGCTCTCGCAGGCGATTCTCAAGTCCTTCTTTGATGGATGCTTCTGAGTGCATATGGGCTTCTAACTCTTGAACTTTTTCACAGAAACACTCCATCTTTTGAACCAGTTCATCACACTCACCTGACAATTCACTGTTCTCTCTTTCCAACTGTTCAATTTGTCGATCCTTCTCCTTGATGTGTAATGTTGCTTCTTGCCTATTTGAAGCCTCTTTCCCAGCAGTTGTTTTTGCGTCGGAAGCAATTTTGCTGAGCTTACCAACAGTGTACTCAAGCTCCTCCACTTGCAATCGTAATTCCATATTCTTCTCTTCCAAGCTTTCAATAGACTCTACTTTGGCAGATAACTGGCTATTTACTTCTGCAAGCTTCTTTTATAAAGTCTTGAGTTGAGAATCCCTTTAACCCCGAGCGAGGGTGAGCTGGGCTATCTGTCCTCGCAGCCTTTCGAGTTCGCTGGCACTGGATACTCTCACAAGGCTGATTTCCTTTTCTTTTACGAGAAGGTTACTTGATGCTAGCTCCTGCATTTACTTGAGTTTCACGTGATGAGATTGCTCCAAACGGCGGATCTGTTCCTTGTGGTCAAACTTCAACCTCTCTAGCTCAGATTATATTCTATCGCGCAATTCATTCTCCTTTCTGTCAGTTAGTAGCTCACGCTCGACCTCCTGCTCACGATGTTTTATCAGCTGATTCTATAGTTCGCAGTTTGCACCTTGTGACGCAGACAGCCTTTATTCAAGCTCCCGACAGCGTTGCTCGAGCTACCTGCAACGCTGCTCCAGTTCTGATCTCCTCGCCTAGAGCTCCTTCTGCTTTGCTGCAAGCTAGGCTCGATCGTGCGCAGCACTACTTATGTTTGCCTCTAGCGATTTTACTTTGCTGGCGAATATGGCTTGCTCTTGTTCCAATTCCTGAATCTTTTTGACAGCATCGGCAAGATTTTTCTCAAGCACCAATCTTTAGTTATTGGATTATGACAACTCGCGTTCATACACAACACGTTGCTATTCCGATTGTTTCTTCATGTCCAATAACTGGCTCTCATAGCTCTTCTGTTTTTATGACTTTGCCTCATCCATCTTCAGCAGTGCTTAATCTTTGTCGGTGCACTTAGCTATCTCCGATTACAAATCACTCTGTGTCTGGTTCAATCGACTGGCCAACGAATCGTTGAGCTCCACCATACTTGCATGTGATTTTGTTAGCACCCGCAGCTGCTCTTGCAATCTCGCCACTTCCACTTGGCACTCACTTTTTTCGACGCGCAGTTTAGCCAGTTGTGCATTCATCACCTAGTTGCTGGTCAATGCACTCTGCAGTTCCTGGCCCACCTCTGTTATCTTGCTGTCCAGCTGAGCAATAGTGTGAGATGCAGTCTCTCTCTCAGTCTGTGCGCTCACCCGAACAGTTTTTCTGGCTTTGCTACGAGTTGTAAAGAAATCGTTAGAAAGAGGATGACATGGCTACAACGTCGTATGGTCCTTGCTGATGGAGCGTTGCTTCGCCGACTCATTGTGCTTTGGGCGTGATGATCGTGCACTCTCCTGGGCCTTGGACTTGCGGCGACCGCAGGTGGAGTTCACTATCGAGCACAGCTTGCGGTTCATGGCAACCACATCGAAGAGATCCTTCTGCATGAGTGATTGTTAGAGGTTGTTAGATTAAAAATTAAGTTTAATCTTATCGAATAGAAGCAGAACCTATGAGATTGCTTGATGGGGTGTAAACTTATGAGCGCATACATAACAAGAGCAAGTGAATCAGCTTCGACCGTTGTGAACGATACCATATAGGTCGGTTACGTTTCGCTGAAGACTGGAATGGCTTCGGGGGAGCACCCTCGCAGAGCCAACCCGTAGTAGAGTGTTTGGCTGTCTGTCGTTTCTGAGCTCTAACCGACTGTTTTTGCAGTCTTGTGACGAAACGCCGGTATAGTCACTGGAAAGCATTGCCTTATTGTGATTTCGCTTTATCTGAGACTTGGATGAACGATCTCGAGTGCCTGTTGTCTCAAAAAGGTAGTCAATGACTGGTGTGTATGCTCTTCTCTGATCGAGCTGACCTTTGAGTTATGCAACTTCCCGCTCATATAGTTACTCTAGCTCTCGTAGGCTTCTCCGGTACTCCTCAGATTTGTACTCTAACTGTTTGTTGTCGTGGCGTAACTACTTGAGTTCCATTTCTTTCTCTCGAGCCTACCTCGAACTACTACTTACGAATTCAGTCAGCAACTGCTTATCGTTGAGAAGCAGCTCGCTTAGGCTGCTCAACCGTCGATTCTCATCTTGCAACCTTGCGATGTCCTCTCTCAGGCTAGTAATGTGTCGGTTGAGTCGATCAATTTCCAACGAGTCTGGTGCTGCACGTTGTACTACAATGCTCTGCTGCTCTGATTGCTTGTTCAGAGTTAGGTTAATTGCTGAGTTTGCCCACTGTTACTTCGAGCCTGCAGCTATTCTATTCTTTTGTCTTTCTCCTTGAGTATACCGTGGAGGGCGATACACTCTTGTTGTTTGATCTCATGCGACCGGTTGAGATGAGCGATCTGCCTTTGTAGTTCCTCAATAGTTTCCTTGCAGCGCATCAAAAGTGGTGGCTCCTGAAACGACTATTCGAGGCAACTCAGTTTGGATTCCGCGCTTGAATTCATTTCAGTTATTAACGTTGAGACACGATTGAGGATGTTGTCGTTACGAATGCGTTGCTACCTTCATAACTACCTATTAAATCTATAAATAAGCAGCAATGTTTCCAACCATCAAGCAAGGCAAGACGAAAGGTTCCTTTGAAGCGGAAGGTGATATCAGCAAGCTCATGGTGTCCCACTTGGAGGTAGAGGTTGACTGAATCAGATGATGGCAGCACTCATGAAGAAGGCAGATCAGCGAGAGGAGCTTATGGTGGAGAATCTCATGGCTATACGAAGCACCCTCGATGACATCAAGATGGATGCACAAAGCAACTGGGGTAGTGTCACAGCGAGCCTAAGCAAACTGTCGAAGATCGGGATGGCCATTCTCAAAGTGGAACGGCTCACTAACACTGGAATCCAACAGTTCGGAAAGGCGACCAAAGAGATCCATGAATCTGAGAATAAGAAGCGTACTGATAGTAAACGATCAGCATCAGCCGAAAAAGAAAGAGATTCGCCAACCAATAAAGCTGGAACAGCCAATGACATGAATCAGCATAATCATTAGGCTCTGGAGAGGGAGTTTATGGACCACAACGATCAAGGATAGAAGTTGGCAGAATTATTCAAAATACCAGCACACCGGCAAGAAAATGGAATGGATATGAGTCGACTTGGCCAATTGATGAATGGAATGGCACACACCCAACCACTGCCTTATGGTCATAACCATGGTCCTATGCAAATACCACCTTTCTTCAATGGTGTTCCACCAGGTTTCGCTCCGCCCTTCATCCCACCTGATCCTAACATGGCCCAAATGACTCCAGATATGATGCAAATGGCAAGAATGTTTGCCCAACAGCAGTATCAACAACTCAATCTTGCACCCGAACCACCCAGAATGACCAACAGCTTGCCAGGAGTATTTGGGATGCAGCCAAACATGCCTCTCGGAGCTTTCGTCGGAATGGCCAACCAAAGTGGATTTCCTGCTCCTGGAGCGCCTCCAGGAATGTACCAAGGTATGCCTGCAATGCCTGGTCTAACTGGTTTACCTGGAGTGCTTGGAATCAATAACTTAGCGAATATAATTGGACCCCATCAAACCCAGCGCAACGGACTTCCCCCTAATAATAATACAACTGGAAGCCCTCAACCACACCAAGTGGCTCCACATCCACTCGATGGAATATCCCGGAATATTATTACGTTAGCAGGCAATCAGGCCCACCAAGAGAGAAACGATTCGATTCAATAGGCGTCCGAAGCTCAGTCCCCTAATATTCTATCGTCAACGAAGACCCACTTGCCGATGACGTCAAGCATAACAGAAAACTTTGTCCCCCAGCCGGTGCCAAATGATCCTGCACCACCCCCACCGAAAGCTGCTGAACTTACAGACTGATGTTGGATAGCCTGAAATACAGAATTTTCCGTGCATCAATTGAAATAATTTTCATGTGTTTTCTCAGGAATATCTGTCCATCCGAATAAACCTAAAAAGAACGTCCGAGGAACTTGGCACTTTAGCCCACCGTCGAGGCTCCTGTAGAAGGCTAGCTCATGAGGGTTGCTGAGTAGACCCATTCCCACCCAAATGTCCATTCTTCTGAGCAACTGAAAATCGAACCAGAAGTGACATCCCACACTCAAGAAACACGGCAACCACCGAGCGAAGTTCAGCTAATCAACATTTTCAACGGCGTACTGACCACCAACAACACTGTGCTCACGGTGTTAGTGCAGGTATCTACTTTGTTATTTAGCGCAACTTGCAGATGACTGAAGCCATTGCCGACATCCAGGAACAAATTGATAAGCTTAAGAGAGCAAATCCTCGCGGAGCTACCAAAAACGCGTAATTATTCGGAAGAAATCTAGACCCAAGAGTTTGGTGCTCCAGCCGGACAACTCTGAAGACCAAGTTATTGCAGCGTTATTTGGCGGTAGATCAGAGTACCGCTACGAACTGCAGTTCGTCGAAAAGCCACAACAACCCCTTTACAAGGAGCGTAACTTCAAACTTGAGGTGAGGTTGGTCGATTCGGAGGGGCGACATGTTCTGAACAGTAATCCACAAAGTGATGTAGGCAATCCGATTCCATTGAAGTTCCGAATCTACACCAATGACGAGCAACCCGTGTTGCTTGAACTCAACAAAAATGGTCAGCCAATAACAAAGGGCAGCAGCTCCAGCGAACTCTACCATGGTGTCGGCTCCTTCAACAAGCTCCACTTACGAGAGGTGAGCAGCTACTACAAGGATGGCACCTTGAACATGATGGTTTGCCCAGAACCTCCTTCTTTCAGCTACAACGCCAAGGAATCCAGTGTGGAGCGAGAAATCGACTACACCTTGATCAAGCCGTTGGTCTGCAACATGACCGTACGAGCCAAGAAGAAATTCCATCACGAGAACTGACATTCCCAACCAGTATTAATTGCTATTCACGATGTTCCGGGCAGTTAGATCCTTGATGTACCGGATGTCAGGCTGCCAGAGCGAAAAGAAGCAGCTAAAGCTCAAGTAGATTCTCAGTTTGGCGATGCAGCCTAAGTAGACAATGGAGAAGGTGAGTCTCCCAATCACTAGTATGGTGCCTGGCTTCTTCAGTAAGGAGCTCGATTGCCGTATGACTCAGCTGAGAAAGGTGCAAGCCTCACGAACGAACATTCCATCGAATTCGTTCGTACAGTTGATCCTCGCTCTTTCCACAGATGGCTACTTCAATATGGTCTTTCAGAGGCTGAATTCAAAGCACTTGCGTATTGGAAGAATGCTGGAGGTCATGGATTCGGCGGCTGGCATCTCATCTTACCGCTTTGTCCAGGGCAAGGTTGATCTGAACGCGTAGTTCACAATATCAACGGCCTGTGTGGATTCCATTAACATGTTCGGTGAGATGGTGCTCGGAGAGGATGTCGTGTTCAGGACCTATGTTAACTACGTGGGAAGGACTTCAATGGAGGTGGAGGTCGATGTTACGCAAAATAACGAGCTGAGGGCATCCGCAATGTTTACAATGGTGGCGAGGTATAAGGATAATCCCGCTAAGGCTTACGAACTTCCACTTTTGAATCTCTCCGAAGAAACAGACATGCCAAATGCAAAGCTGCGTTACTAACGCGGAGTTGCCAACCGAAATAAGCGATTGGAATAGGCAAAGAAGGCTTTTGATAAGGCAATCCCGGAGAAAGATGAGATCATGCTGTTGATGTCGGTGCTTGCCAAGAAGAAACCAGACCCCAGCAAGCCAGTAATACCCAGAATCCAAATGAAGCATACTACGGCGTCTAAGTCGCTGCTGATGCATTAACAAGATCGGAACGTGCAGGGAAAGATCTTTGGAGGATTTCTGATGAGGGAGATGATAGAACTTGCTTGGTTCAGTTGCATGAAGCTTTCGAAAGGTCAGGAGGTCAGGTTCAAGGACATCCAGGACGTCATTTTCCACGAACCAGTTGAAGTGGGAAACGGCCTGGTGGTGGATTCTGTGGTCAGCTACGTCGAGGATTGCCATATGGTTGTGAGGGTAGTTGCATCGAAGCTGCATTTTGAGAAGCAGTAGAGTGTGAAGACATGCGAGGTATACATAATCTTCGAGACTATGGACAATAGCAAGCTGACGCAGGTGATCCCATAAACCTTCGAGGAGGGAATGACCTTTCTCATGGGCAAGCGCAAGCTGATCAATGCTTACGGGTGAACCGCACCGTTGATAATACTGAGTATGAATAGTCAATCTCAAAAACTGTTCGGCTAGCTTCCAGAGTTTCCACCCCCATGGGATTCAGGTGAGAGTTTCTGTTCGGAGTGCAGTGCGTGTGCAGAGGAACTCGCTGCTGGCAACGTACTTCACGGTTCAATTTCAGGTGGATGACAGAGTACATGGGGTCAAGAAAATCACCAAGGAGTTATTTACGAAGCCCGGAAAGAAGAAGAACCTCTCGAAGGGCACTAAACACACCAAGCTCTGCCTAATTGACCCAAGCTCGATGAGCACAGATCTGAATGTGGAAGTCGTGAGGGCCATTGAAGAAGCTCGCGAGAAAGCGGGCCGTTGCAGTAATCATCTTGAATACATTACGTTCAAGGACCTGGAAAGCGAGGACATAATAGCCCGTAGAAAGCGTGAATACGAGTATCGGCTGAAGGATGCAACTACTCACGATAAGTACGGTAAGATTCTGAAGCGTAAGAGTGAGCAGCAGTACTTCAAGAACCTGAAGAAGAAGTGCACATCACTGAACCATAAGAGCCAGGATCTGCACAAGATGCACAAGCTGCAGCAAGATAGTGCCTACCAGCTACTCAGAGAGGAACGTGCAATGTACCTGAAGAAGCTGTACCTGTTGGCACTACGTTAGGCACACCTTGATGTTCGAACTTGAAAAGGCCAAGATCTTGGATGAGAAGAAAGACTTCAAGGAAAACCTAAAAAAGAATGCCAACCGGGCCAAGAAAGAGCTGGAGGCAGTCGATTCGAAACACCGCAACACAGTCATCGAGCTGCGCGAGATGCTTGAAGACGCCAAGAAGGAAAGGCAAGTAAATATTGTCGACCAGAAGAAGGTGGTCCGTGAGCTGTAGTAACGATTGAAAGAGGAACAACGACGAGTGCTGGAAAAGACGAACTCCAAGATTGCCAATGAAGTCGAACGTGCTCAAGTAAACAACTACGACAAGTACGGCTGTAAGCGCGAGGCTATGCGCCATTGACAATTACTCGTTTATAGGATTTACACAATGCGCATATGCATGGTCAGCGACTTCTTCTACCCGCAGCTCGGCGGTGTGGAGGTACACATTTATGAGCTGTCCCGATAACTGGTAAAGAAAGGCCATTACGTGGTGGTGGTCACGCATCAGTACGGCTAGAGGGTGGGAATCAGGTGGCTTGAACCTGGAATAAAGGTGTACTACATCCCGCTGTTCAGCTTCAGCTTCAACACCATAATACCAACAATGTTCCTCACGTTACCACTTGCAAGAGACATCCTACTGCGTGAATCCATTGAAATTGTGCATAGCCACCAGGCCAGCAGTGTGCTTGGCTATGAGTTTTCTCTGCACGCTAAGTCGTTAGGACTCTACACCGTTCACACCTAACACTCGCTGTTCGGCTTCTCCGATATGACTAGCATCAATCTGAACAAGGTTGCCCAGCTCAATCATTTTGACACTAACAAAATCATATGTGTGTCCAGAAGTACTTGTGAAAATCTTCGACTCAGGATGCAATGTACCTCTGAGCGGTATGTGGTGGTTCCAAACGCTTTGCATGGTTCGAAATTCGGCACAGATCGCACCAGAAAGTACGATGGGAGACCGAGACTTATCACAGTAGGCCGACTGTTCTATCGGAAGGGTGTTGATCTTATGGTTGAGGTCATTCCGGAGCTGATGAGGAAGGTACCGTAGCTTCAATGGGTAATTATTGGAGACGGTCCAAAGAAATATTTGCTGGAGTACCTCGTGAAAAAACATCAACTGCAGGATAGGTTACTGCTTATCGGGAAGATCGACCACGACAAAGTTCAGGGCTATCTGAATTAAGCGGATATATTTGTGAATACGTCGCTGACAGAATCCTTCGGCATCGCTATTATTGAGGCAGCTTGCACTGGTCTGCTGTGTGTCTCTACCGATGTCGGGGCTGTTTGGGAAATATTACCGCCAGAGGTGCAAGTACTTGCAAAGCCGACCAGCGACAGCATTACAGAAGGTATCCTCAAGGCTATCACCATGCTGGAAACTCACTCGGAATCTGGGCCTCATCCAACAGCAATCGGAGAGATGTATACTTGGACAAAGCTTGTCGTGAGAACGGAAGAAATATACCAGCAGGTATTAAACCAGCCAAAACAACAACCCTTAGCTCGACTAAAATTGATCGTGGCTCAAAACCGTGAATCTTTTAACATGCTGGCCTTAGTTGTGTTGATATGCCTGGTAGTCATCTGGCTGCTAGACATCATTAAGCCGAGAAAATCGCTAAGCAAACCTATCCGGTTAGAATCTATTGCCGAACCAAACTGTCAGTGACGAGCCTCGAGCAGCTCCCCGCGGAAGCTGTGGGTGATATCGAACATACCAGTGCCTATCGAAATAGGTTTACCGATGATTATTCGTTCGGAAATGCCTCGCATCCTATCGTGTTTGCCTTGGGTCGCAGCGTCGAATAGGAAGTCAGTGGTCTTTTCGAAGCTGGCAAGCATCATTGTTGAGTCTTTCATCTTGTCTACTCCATAGCGTGTGAACCCAATAGGACGACCCTTGCAGGTCATGAGGTCTGCCAGCAGGAGTATATGTCTTAGATCGACAGTGACTCCATGTTCCTTCATAGTGTCTCCGACTTGCTTAATAATAGATCTGCGGGTTGCCTCCACACCGAGCACCTCGTATACCTCAATGATGTGATTGGAAAGGGTCCTCCGTGCATCCACCTTCGGGTGACTTAGGATAGTCTTTAAACCGAGCCCCTCAGCATATATTTCGAAGTCTCCGTTCTTTGGGTCCTTACTGATAAGCGCACGCTTAATAGTCGCGATACCGCCAATCTTTGCTTGCATTAACTTCAGGCTTATTGTTTTGAGTTCAAAGATGACATTGGACTTGCCCTCAGGATGCACCAACAGCTGGTTGTTGTTGCTTCCGGCTTCAACGTACTTGATCGGAGTCTTCGAGAGGTTCTCTAATTTCGATATCAGACTCTTGAGGTTGATTTGGAGTTGTAGTTCCTTAATTGTTGGTTCGTGGAGGATTACTGATAAGTAGCAAGCAGAGGAGGAGTATACCTATTCGATAGATTCCGTAATCTGTCCGAGAGTCAGCGATTCAATGTCGCCCTTGGTGGGAATAGCCTCTTCCAGCACAGGTTTCTTCAGTTTTACAGTGATGATTGGAGTACTGATGTTTGGCGCACAATTAATGATTTCGTTGATACGTGGCACTCCCTGGGTAATATTCATGGAGGCGATACCGGCAAAGTGGAATGTCTTCAGGGTCATTTGGGTAGCAGGTTCACCAATACTCTGAGCAGTAATGGCTCCGACAGTCTCTCCTGGTTACATCACTGCACGGTTGAGCTTATCGCACAGTAGCTCCACAAAGAATCTTAACTGTCGTTCTGTGAACCCAAACTTTCTATTCTTCATGTACTGTGAGTCCAATTCAATCTTCTTTATGACAGAGGATTTCTTGCCGTGCTTTAAACGCAGCTTTTCCTCTAGCTCTGGGAGTTTAGTGAGTTCCTTTTCTAACTCGTTGGTGACATTCTCGAAGTATTTTTATAATCGATCGATGTGTACGCCCAACTGGCTATCCTCCAGAAGTGGAAGCCTGTTATCGATACGTATTCTTTCGATTTCTTCAGTCAATATTCTCCTTATCTGGGCTGGTGTTAGGAACTCATCACTCGGCCGTTTTGGCAGCACATTCTTGACATAGGTTTCCAAATTATTCAGATGAACTGGGTTGTTTGTCTATTCGCTTCTCATGGGATTCAATCCATCACCACCATACCTAAACTGCAGAATCTCCTTTTTGTCGCAGGTACGTACAGTCATATCGTACATTACTGCCACGTCTTCCAGTAGTTTTATTAGACGCCGCTGCATGTAGCCAGTTTCTGCTGTCTTGACTGCAGTATCAATAAGTCCCTCCCTTCCGCCCATGGTGTGGAAGAAGAACTCAGTTGCCTATAACCCAGAGAAGAAACTGTTTTTGACGAAGCCTCTTGCCTCTGGTGTCTTGCTATCACGATGGAAATGAGGCAGAGTTCGTTCAACGAAACCGTAGGCAATGCGTTTACCACCCACAGTTTGCTGACCCACACACCCAATCATCTGACTCAGATTCACTGGATTACCCTTGGATCCGCAGAGCGACATTATCAACGGTTTGTTGCTTCGGTCAAGGTGCAGTTAACAGTTCTTTCCGATAGTTTACCTGACTTTTGATAGTGACTGGTTTACGTATGACTATAGCGACTGTGCAGCAGACATTCCTGGCTTCACTTGTAATATGCCTTCAGAATCCTCCTTTATGTATTGTTGACATTCAGTGTAGGAGATTGCAATCACCTGCTTATTGAGTTCCTGCAATTAGCGAGATGGGGTCACATCGGAGATACCGATAGTCATCCCGTAGTTAGTGATCCACCTGGAAGATAGCTTGGCGAAACGATGCATGACCTAGCAAGCGACTTCTTGTGAATTGTCGCGGATGAGTGCATAGAGGAGCCCTGACTTGTTGCCTCCGAGAGTGCTTTTTCCAATTTGGCCAAGCAACAGCTCACTATTCTTGAATACCACCCAACCGTCTTTATGGCAGTTAAACTCACCTTGAGTATAGGTCTTTTATTTAAGCTGCAGGTTGACCACCACACGAGCGAATCTATTGGGTCGAAGCAAACAGCTGACGACTTGCTTGCCAGTCCAAAGACACTTGGGTTTGAGGATCGAGGGCGCTGGCAGATCGATACGTTAGTTTGCATCTGTAATCCAGCTGGCCACCCTCGTAAATTCCTCTCTTGTAAAGAAGGTGTCCCTATCAGTAATGAGGAAAGCAGTTGTAAGGAAGTCTTGGATAAGCGCAATAATCGGCTCGCCATTCTTAGGAGTCATGATGTTCTGTGCAACACCCATAAGGTGGAAGGTCTAGCTTCGAGCCTCGAGAGTCTGCGGAAGATGGATGTTCATTTCGTCTCCGTCAAAGTCAGCATTAAATGGCGTACAAACACACTCATTAAACCTGAGGGTGTTCCCGGGTGACACTTTGACCCTGAAGCCCATCATACTGATACGATGCAGACTAGGTTGTCGGTTGAAGATTACAATATCGTCGTCACGAAGATGTCGTTCCACAATATCACCAATCTTGAGCACTATCTTACCATAGCCAACAGCTGTTCGGCTACCATCGGCACCCACCACAAAGTTTGCTCCTCCTAGCTTTGTACCATTTTCAACGCACGACCTCAAGAACTCAATTGATCGTTCCGTAACAGGCACACTTATCGTGAGGATTTTAGACATGTGAACAGGCACAATAACCTGAGTGGGATGCAGGTTGGGATCCGGAGATATGACAGTCCTACCAGTAAAGTTAGAACGCTTTCCTGAAAGATTCTGCCGAAATCGACCTTGCTTGCCTTTCAATCTAACACACAAAGACCTGACTGGCTTTTTTCCTATCTCTTGCAGAGGGAGTCCTGGCGTGTCGCTATTAACATACTGTGCCAGCACAGACTGCATCAAATACCAGTCCTTGCTAAACTTGGAATAATCCTCACCGAGTTTCATCGCTCGATCGACTTTCATGTTCAGTACCAGCGCATCTTTGATTTTCATGGTTAGGTCATCTTCGTTGGATTGTTCGTTGGAAAGCATGACACTCGGTCGGATACAAACAGGTGGCACCACCATGCACTGAATCAGTAAATCTTCTGGATCTAAGTGCCCATCGAGGTTCAGCAATGGCAGCTCATGCTTTGGTATCTTCCGCAGAAGTTGCTGCACTTCGATTGGAGTTAGTGCAGCATTCTTGAGATCCTAAAAGGCTTGGATGAGCTGCTTGCTCTTTTCCTCACGTCCACGAAGTACACTGATCACATCCTGCCCACTACATCAATCTCATTGTACTTAGTTAGCTGTTTGGCGTCGATTCTGCCAGCCATCTTCGGCACCTTTTGCACCTTTGGGTTTTGATAGCCACAAGCCTCGCAGAATAGGTGGGTGTTGCACTACTTCAACAGCTTCTTCATATGTAGTGCTCGAGCAGTATAGTTAAGCTTCACGGCTTTCAACTTGGCCAAGGCGGAGGCTTTGTCAGCTTCGGGCATCATGACCTTCCCACAACGTTTGCATACGCACTTCAACACGTTCAGCATATGCTTAAAGAAACCGATGTGAAAGACCGGCAGGCATAGTCTCATATGTCCAAAGTGTCCAACACACTTTTCAAGTTTGTGTCCACAAGTTTCGCAGGTCCCCGCCTTATTGCCTACACCCATCTTGAGATCCAAAGGTCCTCTGCCGACCGGCTTCATGTCACGATACAACTCGGTGCTCACGACTTCAGTCTTGGATACTTACACGATCTCCCTGCGAGATAAGACGCTGTAGTCAATGCTTTCACTGAGTTATTTGACCAGGTTACATGTTGCGGAGGGTGGGCGGATCCACTACCAAGACAGTCTTCATCAGATGAGTTATAATGTATTTTGAATGCAGCAGCAGCAGAAATCCGTGGACCAGAACCTCAAGGAGTTTGAGAACCTGCTCGAGAAATGTAGCACCGTGGTTGATGTAGACAAGAACAATCCTGAAGCTCTATCGCAGCTGTACAAGATGATGAACTATAAGCCGCAAACTGGCAAGGGGGAGAGATTGTCCACAGATCAAGTCGCCAACTTCCTCAAACTCAATAAGAAAGGAGGTAGCGAATCGGAGATGTACGACGACATCATCTACTACGATTAAGCCAAAATTAAGGTATTGTTCTCACTAAAACAGGAACTGGTACTGAGGCAGAGCTTCCTCATTGCAAAGGGCTACTTCGACCCCAAAGAATACTTCCAGGCCATCAAGATCGAGAACCTCGACGATACGACGTTCGACAACAAGATCAAAGCGATGTTCAACTGAC